>Ga0210057_1001149_pt1 | contig 40972 bp, 42 predicted proteins | sample CryGeyCG2114_010_2_FD_183968 | JGI IMG/M metagenome (GOLD analysis project Ga0210057, IMG submission 183968) | Groundwater microbial communities from aquifer - Crystal Geyser CG10_big_fil_rev_8/21/14_0.10 (SPAdes) (version 2) | ecosystem: Environmental > Aquatic > Deep subsurface > Groundwater ... | reverse complement strand
CCGCCAATCGACAGGTCCGGTGAGTTGGCGTTGCCATCCCAATTCCCGGCGTAGGTAAGCCCACCTAAGTCACTTGGAACCCAGGTCGTCCCATCATATTTTAAAACTTGTCCGACTCCCGCTCCCATACTCGCAAGTTTTGAGGCCGTTACCGCCCCATCTTGCAAAGTGAAGGTAACATCAAAGGTCGCTGCGCCATAAGCGTCAGAAATAATCAAACTGAATACACTTCCTATCGCAAAGGAAATATTTTTCAATCCATTGGCAACCAAATTGCTGACATTTTTAGATTCAATTGCAAAAGATTCATCAAACCCTGATGGGCCTGTAATGCGCACATTATCGACTCCATCTAGTCCTGTCCCGTTAATAACCAGTTGGTCGTTAACAATCGAAACCGAGGAAACTGTCGCTTTGGCGACTCCGCCACCCTTGGCACTGCGGTCAAGCCCGAACGTCTCGACTTTATCCGGTTGAAAAAAACAACCAGACAAGACGAGTAACAAGGATAAGTAGAAGAAAATACTTTTTACCAAAAATTCACCTTTCTCTAATGAGGATTTCCCCAACTCTTTTCGTACTATTTTAGAATATGTTTAGAGCAATACTCTTTATTGGTGTGATTTTGGTAAGTTGGAGTATACTTCGATTTCGACGAGGCGAGTGAAGTGAGAATAAACTGTGGCATTTGAAAGACAATTTTCAATTCACCTTATCAATATTCAATAACTTATTGGTTAGGCGATTTCTTGCTTTATCCATCTTCATTTGGGCATCATTAAAAAGAACTTTTATGAGGACAAGATTTGCAATGTCGATTATTTCAATTTCTGGATTTGGTGAACCTTTTAATTTAAAATCAAGGTGAGTCCATAGGCAACATATCTTTTCTGGAGAATAATGATAGAAGAAAAAATTGAATTTTTCGATAAACCCGCTACCGAATGAAACTACTGTTAGCAGTTTTGTTTCTTTCCTTTTCGCCTCCCTTGTTCTCCAAAGGCAAAGCGACTTCCGAGCAAGCCAAGAAAAGGCTCGTTTATTATTATTTTGATTATATCGTTTCGAAAAGAGACACATTTTCTCTAATCATTAAAAAATTTGTAAAACCAACTTCAATTATTTCCGCTAAAACTCCCATGGTTTTGAAAACAAGGATTAATAACCCACAAATTAAAAATTGGGCGAATCTAAGAGAAGGAGAGAAGTTCAGGCTTTATGTCAGGAGTGATTTATTGGACAAAAAACGCGTGGCGGCCTTTTATAGAGATAGAAATGATAACAACGCAAGGGCCGACAAATGGAATTATTCCCTATTCTATGCGCTATCCAGAGGCTCACTTCAAGAAGGCATCCCCAATTCCAATATCACCACCGAGTCAAGTCAGGACTCGCCTCTTACCTTGGGATTTTCAACGCTTAAAAAACTGTACTATGATTTTAATTATTCGGGAAGTTTGTACCTTTCAAAACTTGACGGTGGTCTTTCCGATCAAAACGAAAGTGTCCCTCTCCCTTGGGAATACGGTCTAAACTCTTACGTTGGCTACCAACGGGAGAATTGGCCACTCGAAGTCTACACTGGACTCGATCATGAACGGTTTTCTTCATACAATACAGAGGAGCTTCCATCAGGTGAACCACTAGAAAGTCGAGAGCACACGCTGACATTTTTAACTTTGGGAATCTCCAAAAGATTTGAATGGTTTGGAAAACAGTTTTTTGGCAAGGCCAGTTATAGTAGCACAGTCATGAGTTCACAAAGTAGACCAAGTAAAATCAATCCCCAGGAGTTTGAAGGAACAAAATTTATCCTTTATCTCAACATGAAGGCCAGCAAGGATTGGTTCTATCATGGCCTTTACAAGCAACATGATCTTGAAGGTGCGACATCTCTACAGATTACCCGAGTCGGATTAGGGTTTGGCTATACGTTCTAAAATTTTATTATTTTCCAAACACGTTTATCGTACGACCTTAAATTACTGACAAATATTCTAATATAACTGAAGCGCTATTTTGTTCAGCGGTAGATAATAGAGGGTAAAGCCGGCAAAAATAAGATTGGGATCACGAATCTGCTGAGGATTGTTTTTATGAATAGCGGGCCATTCGCGCCAGTCTCCATAGACCTTTTTACTGATGAGACTTAGAGAGTCACCAGATTTAATAAGATAGGGATTCCCCATCGGAGGAGTATAGGGCCTAAGAGGCTTTCTATACTTTAAAATCGGACGATGAGAAAGATCATAGCTATCTCCTAGTACATCTTTATTTAATGAATAAAGCTCTCGCCACTTCCTATAATCCCCATAAATACTAAAAGCCACAAGCATCAGAGTTTCATTTTTCTTGGTCTGGTATTCGAGAATTTCTTCCGTCGTTTCCGGCAATCTTTGAGTGGCCGCCAACTCTTCAGAAATGGAGTCCTCCAAGGTGTTTATAAGCTTGGCATGTTCCAATTTTGTCCGATCTTCTATCGTATAAATGAGATCCTCATCATCTTTATCGTTGACGATAAAACCAGCATCTTCATAAATGCTCTTCTTTCCAACTATACCTTCGGTTCCAACACAAGACTGGAAGGTTATGAGAATTGAAAAGAGGACCAGTAATGATAAAATTTTCCCCATCCTAATATCCATCCTTTTTAGTGTAAAATAATATTGTGGAGCTGTATAAGAGGTATATTTTACCCATTCTTTTCTTTGTGTTTGCGACCTGTGCCTGGGCCGGAAGTCCGCTTATTAAAACCAGCCATGTCTATGCTCATGGTGGGGAATCTCTACGAGAACTTCTTGAAAGCAAAGTCGGCATTCCGGGCCGTGTCTTGGATGAAGATGGCTACTTTGAAAAAATCAAGCGCTGGAATTCTTCTATTGAAAACTCCTCATCTCTCATGCCCGGCGAACGCGTCTACGTGGAAATACCGTATCGAGTGGTACTCACTCCAAACTCAGCCTCCCCAAGAAAAAATTTAAATGTTGGGCAGACACTTACTCAAAAATCACAACGAGAAACCGCATCCATTATAAGCGAAAATCAAAAACTCGTAGCGGCCATCGATAGAGATGATGACAAGGATAAGGCCAACAGATGGAATTATTCTCTATTTTATGCGCTATCCAGAGGCTCACTTCAAGAAGGCATCCCCAATTCCAATATCACTACCAAATCGAGTCAGGATTCGCCCTTGACCTTGGGATTTTCAACCTTTAAAAAGCTATCCTATGATTTTAATTATTCAGGAAGTTTGTACCTTTCAAAACTCGACGGTGGTCTCTCCGATCAAAATGAAAGCGTCTCTCTCCCTTGGGAATACGGCCTCAATTCTTATGTTGGCTACCAACGCGAGAATTGGCCCTTGGAAGTGTACACAGGATTGGATCATGAACGCTTTTCCTCTTATAACACTGAGGAATTACCGTCGGGTGAACCGCTAACAACCAGAGAGCATACGCTGACCTTTTTAACTTTGGGAATCTCCAAAAAATTTGAATGGTTTGGAAAACGGTTTTTGGCCAAGGCCAGTTATAGTAGCACAGTCATGAGTTCACAAAGTAGACCAAGTAAAATCAATCTTCAGGAGTTTGAAGGAACAAAATTTATCCTTTATCTCAACATGAAGGCCAGTAAAGACTGGTTCTATCACGGCTTTTACAAGCAACATGACCTTGAAGGTGCAACATCTCTGCATATTGCCCGATTGGGATTAGGCTTTGGTTATAACTTCTAAGACTTTATTATTTGCCAAGACCTAAACTTCTTTTTTCATCTTATTGAAACTTCTAATAGCTAAACTCATCTTACCCAATATTTCACTTTCAAGAAAAATTCGACAATCTAAAAAACGTGGAATCAAAAGCTCATCTATTCCACAACCCCTAAGAAGTGCCTTTTTCTCTGAACGAACTAATGCCGTCAATTGAGCAAGCTCAAGAAAGGATTTTTTGTCGACACTTGTGACTTCACGAAAATTAAAAATAAAATATTGATCGTTGATACTTGAAATTCTTTTATAACAATCTATAAGTTGGTAAGAAGCTCTTTCATTAAGAGGTCCATAAAAAGATATCACTCTGTAAGAATTTATTTTGGATAAATGGTAGAAGAAATTATCTGTCTCTTCACCTACTGAAAATTGAAATATATGCTCCCAACTCCTAACGAAGCTCCAATCAACTTTATTAAAAATGGCTTGTTGGCTTGTTGGCTTGTTGGCTTGTTGGCTTGTTGGCTTGTTGGCTTGTTGGCTTGTTGGCTTGTTGGCTTGTTGGCTTGTTGGCTGACATTAATGCTCCTATAAATAAAGATTATGCAGCGCGTCGGCGCGAATGTCAACTAAATAAAACTAACATGAGGAGTTCTTCTAGGCCAATCTGAAGAGAATCAACTAGTCTTAAGGTTCCTAACCCCTTTGACTAAACAGGGCCAAAGATTAGGCGGGAAAAGCAAGTTACATATACCTTCTAAGACTTAATTATTTTCCAAACACGCTTATCGTATTTAAACTCTGTCCTCGAATCATCCAGCACAGAATTGACCAAATCAACATATTGCTTAAGCTCTTTCTCCCCTCCAAAAATAGGAGAGAGGACAGCTTTAGCATTTTCAAATATTTCACTCAAGCGAGTTTTTTCGATGAGTCTTGATTCATCATCATTAAAGAGCATAGGGAGGTCTCGAAAACTCATACAATTCTCAATATCAAATCCCGCTTTTTTAAAATAAGCGGGCAAGTTGTCATTAATGAAAAAATCGAAATTAGGAATTCCCATTTCTTGCAACCTGTATTGGTAGTCATCCAGTTCTGGATAATATGTAGATCGTATATTGATGAGAGTACCATTGGTGTCTATAATTACAAAAATCCCACCGGGCTTCAATACACGGAAAAACTCGTTCGTAATCTCTTGTGGTCTTGTCATGTGCTCATACACATAACGACAAATGATAACATCAAAGAATGAGTCAGGATGGGGAATCTTTTCAAGATTAGCATTTTGAAATTCAATATTGGAAAAGGCCTCAATTCCTTCGACTCTTTTTTTGGCAAGTTCCGCTGTGTCTTTTGAAATTTCAATCCCGTGAATATTTATACGCTTTTTTGCATTAAGAAGGGCAAGCATCCGGCAGACAACTCCCGAACCACACCCCGCATCCAAAACATTTTGCCCATCCTCAAAAAAACAATCCTCTACAATGAAATCCTCCTCTGGTCGATAACCCTTCATGAGCGCCTGTTTTTCCAGACGGTAAAACTCTTTAAAGCCCTCATTCCCAATAGGATACTGATAGGAAATTCTCTCTAAAAGCGAGGTCAGTCCTCTAATGTCTGTCTTAGAAAAGAGAATCAGTTCCTCCGATGATAGATCGAAGTTTTTTCGGCACAAACTATTAAAATAACCAACTCCCACTTCCCCCGAAACAATGGCCCGATATTTAATACCGAAATAATCATGAGCCTTAAGCTCTTTAAAAAATTCTATTCCATTCATCGGACCCATATTGTAATCGCTGACGACAAGAGAATACTTCTCTGGAGAATCCTTTATGGCATCCAAAGCTCCGACAGGATCAACAAATGAATCAACCTGAAATCCTGAATTCTCAAAAATCTCTCGATAGGTTTTTAATATAAGAACTTCATCATCTACATGAAGTACAAATCTGTTTCTATCAAGAGTGTCCATTACAGTCCTTTATTTGCATTTTTTTAGATATTTTTTTGAAAAGTAGGCGTTTAAATCGAATCTTCCATCTCAATCGAACACCATAATGTTTCGATTCAAAATCCCATTGCTCTTGAAGAAATTCTTTCCAGCTCTGCCTTACCATTTTTGATTTTTTGAATGGATAGTCTCGAATTTCAATTTGACGGCAAATTACTCGGAGATGATCTTCTTGCTTATAGCCTGAGTAAAGTATCCATTCAGGAAGATACAAAGATTTCCACAGAGCATAAAATTTATGACAAGGGATTCTTATGGCATCAAAGGGACGCGATACTTCACAAGAGGAGAGCAGCTTATTGAATTCTTTGTCGCTAAGCCCGATAGTCTCCTTTGCACAAGAGATGGCCTTATTCACGTCGGCCAACTCAATCATAATTTTACACCTTTAAGTTGCGAGCCTTTTTTCTCAAGCCACTCAAACATGCTGCTATAAATTTTTTGCATTTCGGAAGATGGGTTGGGATCGCTTTTCTTTAAGAAGTCAATGAGGTTCTGTGGATGGTGGAGATATGAATTGAGCATGGACAAAACCAGTTGAAATGTTCCCAAAGCTTCAAGACAGTCAAATTCTTTCAAGACTTGAAAAGTCCTCAAGTCTTTTTCCTCTAGTGTCTCACCTTTGTCCGGCAATACAATGATTCGATACTTTCCTCCACTGCGATCCTTTTTGCTATATGGCAACAAAATGCCTTCCTCGAACTCGACTTTGATTCCATTAACTTCTGTAATTCTTTTAAATGCGCTATCACCACTCTCGCCTTCACCCTTGTCATAAAAGTGGTTGTAGAACCTCTCAAAAATAATGCCGAAAAAGTCCACCGGGATTTCATTGGTCGGAATATTGACCTCAAGGTTACTGAGAAAGGCCTTCATCATACTGGCCAGAGGTGTTGCCTCCTGTTGGCCATTTTTCTCTGGTTTTTTGCTATCTCCCATTCAGTCCGCCATTTCTTAAATTCTTCAAGTTTGATTTATATAACTTATTAAACAAAATACCTCAAAAATCAAACTTTAATTGGTAAAAATAGCTTATGTTTTAGTGGAGAGGAATAAGTCAGCGTAAATTTGAGTATTTAGAGATTAACTAAGTTTGAAAAATGATATAGGATGACAAAAAAGTGCAAACTTTAAGTGAAAGTGGAAATGTGGCGTGGCAAAAAAGAAAATGATTCAGAAAAAAAGGCCCGGGCGGGGAAGAAGACCCAGTGTTGTTGAAGGACTCAGGGAAAACCCTGAAAGAGATACAAATATTGAAATCTTTATGCAGTTAATGATTGCAGAATATCTGGTCGGTAAAGAGGGAGAAGTTCTAAGTAATGATGAAAAGGCAAAGAGACGAAAAATTCTGGCCAAGCATCTTGGCCGTACAGAGCAAACACTTAAAAATATGTATCTTTATGGCCAGGGCAGTCTTCAACAATTTTTCAAAGCAGCCGAGTTCATCTTAAAAATTAATCAAGAAGAGGTTATCAAATTTCTCAGAGCCTATCCCTATATCATGAATAAACTGGATACACTGAGCGAGTCCAAGAAAAAATTATACTATAACATGGAACAAATGACCGAAGAAGAACTCGCCTTGACCAATGACCTTATCGAATTTGGACTTCAAAGAAATAAAGTCATGCGAGTAGGGAAAAAAAACCTTAACATCAAGTAAAATTTTCCTCTCTTCCCAGATATTCAATCAACCCCTTGGGAAAAATCTTGATATTGGCATTTAGGGCCTTTGTTTGAACCAAAAGATCATCATAATAATTGGTCAACAAGATCGACTTTGATTCAAGGTTAAAGTCTTGAATCAAATCTATTCCAGTTCTTGAATTATCGCCCAGATCATAATCAAACACAAAAATAGGGGCCATCAATTCCTTCTTATTTTCGAGGTACCAAACTTCAAACTCCTCGGAAGTGTGATGAAAGTAGCTTTTTATATCGCCAGTGGCCTTTTCCAGTGAATCTTTAACCAGAGCATGGATGACCGGCCGATCATCGGTAAAAATAAATTCTTTAAAATTTTTTATATCCAATTTTCCGCTAAACCATTTTGGTGCTCTTTCCTTGGGAAGAGAAATGGTCACAGTTGTTCCAACATCAAGCTCTGAAATTATCGAAAGTTTTCCGCCCCATTCTTCCACCTTTTCCATGGCAAAGCTAAGTCCAAGACCATTTCCCCCCTCACGAAAGGACACGCCTCGCTTGCCGATTAGGTCCAATTGCTCTGGCCTAATTCCATGACCTTGATCTTTAACTGCAATAATGTTCCAGTCATTCTCTTGAGATAGGACAATTCTTATCAGGTCACCGCCAGAGCTGGCTTTTGAGGCATTATCAACGATGTTCCCCAAAATGCGCTTAAACATACTTTCATTAATATTGGAAAATGCATCAAGGGAGTCCCTTATTATCTCAAAGAGCACATGCTGTTCTTTTAAAGACAATTTCAAATTTTCCTTCTCTATAATTTCCTTAATGCTTGCCGCAAGACAAAGCGATATTGTCTTGTCCCGGCTTAATTGGTCCCGCTTTTCTTTTAAGTCATCAAGGATTGATCTCATATCGTCACATGCACTTTTAATTTTTTCTCGTTCATCATGAACCATACTATTTTTATTTTCCGCCAGAGCATATAATAGCTGCATTGGCTGATTAAGATCGTGCCATACTTGGCTTACGGTTTCCTTGATTCCTTTATTTTTTTCTTTAAGTAGATCATGTTCAAAACTATTCTTGATAAGGGTTTTGTATTTGTACAAAACGGGAAGAAGAAACATAATGCCAATTACACAAAAAATCAGGATGGCCTTGACAGCACTGGCATGGGCATAGGCATAAGTAATTGTTCCAGCACGTTGTTTTTGGTTTTCATCAAAGAAGATATCAACCGAAATGTTGGTAGTTGTTAGTTTCGATAGTATCCCACGATTTTCCTTGAAATAATCCGGCCCAAGACTCGGAGGAAGAACAAAAACTCGATTTCCTTCAAAGTCATAATAGCCAATGGCCTCAAAGCTACCCAATTTAGCATTGGATAGTGAATAGATGGCCTCTCTATACTGATGGGACTTGAGCATCCCTTCAACTACTTTGGTGACATTGAATGCGCTTTCTCGCTTGATGGAGTAGACATAGTAGAGTCCCAAAATCGAGGTGATAACAAAAAGTCCCAGGCAAACGATGATGGAAAGCGAAACAAAATGTCGAGTGAGCTTCTTTTGATTTTTCATGTTCTATCCAATCGGGTGCGGCACTATGGGTAACATACCAAGTGATAACTCTTTTCCAGCAAAAGCACTCAACCTCCCAAAATTGAAGTGCTCATTTTTATTTTTCCCATAGTAAACATTCTGTAACTTCCTTGACGTGGCCCTCGTCACATGAATAGGAATACTGTCAAAGAGCGGGAGTGGTCCTTTTAAGGTTTGAATCTCAAACTCAAGTCCTTCTATTTTCGCAAAAGCATCAAAATTAGCTTCACATGTCTTTAGTTTAAAGAACTTATGTGCAAAGTGGACCCGTTTGTGGTCCAGACTTTTTGCAGTCTCCTTCTTATAGAGTTCGTTTACCGAGAGCGAAGGCAGATCAAGATTGCCATCCAAATGGGCCACAACATTAATCATGCATTCAAGAATGGCACTTTCAAAGGCGCAGCTTAAGTTTTCATCACAACCAAACCCGCACAAAATACCAAAATCCTCGCCACCATCAGCATGACAAATGGCCACATGCCAATTTTCAACTGCTGACAGAGCCCTCCCCAAAGTCAAAGTAATTCCATATTTTTTCAAACGTGAAGACAGTTCTTCAAACTTTTTAGGTAGCGAAACCCCTTCCAGTCTTCTAAATGGAGTCTTGGTTAAATAGTGACAGAGTATAGCGTCCCTTTCGACGAGTTCTTTTTTAGCATTGGCTGTAGCTTGTACCCTGTCAATGTGAGCCGCCACACCATTGCTATTTATCTTTTGGCCAAAGCAATAAATTCTCTCAATCAATTCAGAAAACGCTTTATAAAAAGCATATTCTTCATTTTTGTCCGTGCCCCTGCCCTCAAAGGTTCTCCCAAAAGCTTTTCCCATAACAAGAAAATCGTGAAACTCGGGAAGCCAGCGATTAACCCAGCCAAGCCTCTCAACTTGAAGATCAAGAGACCTTGAATGGGCCACTATCCAATTATTTAGTTCTTTGTAATCATCCATATCGGGTTATTCGCAAAAATTTGAGGAAGGTGACTCTTCCACGGTTTTCTTAAAAGTGCTATGTATGGTGAAGATGCCAGAGGATAGATGGTTCCATCCATCAATGATTTAAAATGCAATTCTTGAAGCATATCAAGACGCACCGTTTTCTCAATTATCGACATATACTTGGCAATCCATTGCTGGCGCTCCACCTTACTCATTCCAAAAACTCCGGCATTAACTGAATATGTAATGAGGGAAATATCCTCATTAAATGTAATGTCTGGCCCACCAATAAAGGCGTGAGGCATCTCTTCCAGTGAATTATAATTCGTAAGAGCTGGGATCTTATTACTTTCGTAAATTTCAATTCCAGGTAAAGCCTGCTCCAAAGGTTTTTGGTAATTTTCAATAGAGCCAACACGAAGAAGGGCCAGTTTCAGCTTTTCTCCTCGAACATCAGATTTAATGTTTTTGATTCTTCTCTCCACAGCTTCCTTTTGCTCATCTAATAACTGGCCATCTCCAAATGGAGGTAAAAACTGTTTTCGATCCTGATAGCCCGGCTGAGAAAGGAAATATGATGAAAGGGCATCTTTTATCGCCTCTCCATAGGCCAATCGTTCATCCGGGGAAAATTCTTTAAGTCCTCTCTCTGTGAAAAATACTGCAAATGTCCTAATATCCATTGTGGTATGCAATGAGGCATCATTGACTTCTTTTGAAAGATTGATAATCTTTTCGGGATTCAGTTTGTCGATCGTTGTGATATGATCGACCTTCCCTTCCTTATATAAATCAATAGAGGACTTGTGGGTACCTATGCCACTGGGAATGAACTCAACTTCACTGGGAAGCGCATTGCTGTAATGATAGTGGTTGGGATTTACCCTAAGAAGAATCTTTCCATCTTCACTTGAGGACTCAACATAATAGGGCCCGGAAGTATTTCTGTAATCAGTAATGGCCAAAGTTTTTGGGTCAACTGATATTTTGGGAATAACCGCAAAATCAATGGCAGTCAAAATATGAGTCAAGAAGGGCTTTTTCTCTCCCGGTCTCAAAATGAGAGTGTATCTGTCTTTTACTTCAATACCTTCACAGGGAGACTCAACGGTTTTCAACTCCGAATCCGGGCAAATGATGTCTTTGAAGTTGCCATGGGTATTGCTTGAGTTTACGAGTAATCTCTTCAAGGAGAACTCGGCATCAAGTGCGGTAATTTCATATCCGTCTACGGTTTTAAGTCCCTTTCTAATATGAAGATAATACTCATTAGTTTTTTCATCCCACTGAAATTTTTCAGCCACGCCGCCAATTGGCTGCCCGTTGGCGTTGGACAGTTCAACCAATGGGCTATAAATATTTTCAAGAAAAATATACTCCGGCCCAAAGTGAATACGTGTGGGCTCATAATGGGAAGCCGGTTTATTATAAGGAAAAGCAACTCTCAATTTCATATCTTTTTTGTCCTTTTGGGATACTTGAGTAATGACGATGTATCCTCCGATTAATAAAACAATTACGAATAACGACAGGAAAATTTTATTCTTTAAAAACAAATTGTCCCCCCTCGTGAAACAACATCACGAATATTGCCTCGTCTTTCAAGTTCACGGACAATCGAGTCACTCAAATCTAATTCCACATTGGCACTTCTCTCCAACTCTTCCTTATTAATCTCAACGATTCCGGTCCGAAGCAGCTCTCCAAGAATTTTTGACTTAACTTTATAAGAGATTTCGGGATGATTCTTATCAATCAATGAAACCTGATCTTTCAATTTAAGTAGGGTCTTCTCCAATTCTTTTCCCTTTTTCTCATCTTCCTTGTCCGAAGGCTTTATCTGACTCGCTGTGATCAGATCAGATACGGCCTTCTCAATTTGTCCTCGCAATTCCTTGTCGGATAGCTCTGTTATTTGAAGACAGCTTAATGACAGAAAAGAGCTAACTCCCAATACATTGATCTTGCAGTCAGGTGTGGCCCTTACGAGTTCATTTGCATGGGCATAATTGATATTAAGGGCCGAAGATAAAATCGTAAGTGTTAAAATTTGTTTTTTCATATTATTCCCCTTTTAAATTCTTAAACTTGAAAAATTGTCTCTCAGTATTTTGAGCAGATTATTTCTTTCTTCCGGGCCACAATCAAATATTCCAAGTGACTTCATCCGTGAGTTAAGAGTGGTTCTCTTAACCTTCAAGTCAATAGCCGCTTGCTTGATATTGTGCCCTTTGTTTTTTAAGGAGGTAAGGATCAGGCGCTTTACCTGTTCGCGTTGCAATCTCTCCAAAGTTTCCAAATCCAAATTGATGATGGCATTACTGATGGAGTTGGACTCAAAAATATCATCAGGGAGGTGTTTTTTTCTGATAATTTTGTCTTCCACTTGCACATACAATCTTTCGACAAGATTTTCCAACTCCCGCACGTTTCCTGACCAACTATGACCTTTAAGCGCCCTGATCGTAGATGATGAAAAGTCCTTCTTTGTTTTAAACTTGTTTTCGGCCATTTCTTTGAAGTACATGAGAAGAGGCTCTATATCCTCTGTTCGCTCTCTCAGTGGTGTTATCTCCAAATCCAGAGTAGAAATGCGAAAGTAAAGGTCAGGAAGAAAGTCAGGATCATCCCCACGGCACATTTCTTTAAGTTTAGGCTTTCCTGCACAGATTAAGCGGAAATCGACTCCAAACTCTTTGGTATTGCCGACGCGCTTTATTTTCTTCTCTTGAACTGCACGCAAAAGTTTGGCCTGGGCATCTTTACCAAGATGGTGAATTTCATCAAGAAATACCGTTCCTCCATGGGCAGCTTCAAAGACACCCGCTTTCTGATTTACGGCCCCGGTAAAAGCGCCTTTCTCATGGCCAAACAATTCCGATTCCATCAACGTGGAATCCCCTTTAAATGAAGAACAGTTTACTGCAATAAATTGCCCTCGCTTGGCCCTTTTTGAATTGTTATGTATGGCCTTGGCAACAAGTTCCTTGCCAATACCAGTTTCCCCCATAACCAAGACATCGGAGTCTACCTCTGCGTATCGTAACGTACTCTTTGCAATCCGCTGGAAATCTACGGAGACACCTATCATATCAATGAGTTTTGCATAGTCCTTGTTATCTGACTTTTGCACGAAAGAAGTTTCTTGAATGTGTTTTGAAAATGCAGATTTGATGTTGGCAATAACTTTTTGCCTGGTGATTGGCTTATATAAAACCTTGTCGGTATCTACTTCAAGCCATTTCTTATAGGCTTCCTCCGTAGTATCAGCGGAGACAATCACAACCACTAAGTCCTCATTAACTCGTTTGAGTTGACGGATCAGTTCGCTTCCATCGGAAAACGGCTTATCATCTGGCAATAGGTTGTAGTCAATAAAGGCAATAACATATTCGCTTGGAGACGTGAGAAATTGCTTATAGGCCTTGGAGGCTGAAGAGTAATACTCAATAAAATATTCTTCATCTTTTAAAAATTCTCTATAGGAATCCAAGACTTTTTCGTGGTCATCAACTATCAAAATTTTTTGTCGATCATTCATCATCCTCACCCCTTGGGCAATTTGTTTACGCAACACCCATGAGCAACCAGTGTGCCAATTTTAAAACTCCCTTATTTTCAAGGCATTACAAGTGACGCACTCTAGCATGTTTGTTTATTTGGGGCAAAACAATGGCGAAACTTCGTCACTTTTTTACAGGATTTGCTTTTTACTCTTGTAAAACCTTTGGAATATCAATCAGTTGAAGTTCAAAACAGAAAATGACTTAAACTCGTCACACATTGAGGAGAAATGAGTGAAATTGACACCTAACTATTGGAAGTTATGGGTATTTTTCTAGTGACGATTATTCGCCACTTAACCCTTATAAGTTCAATGTCCACGATACTTTTATTTTGATGAATAAAAGACAGAAGCTTTGTGATGTTGAACACAAAAATACCATTTGGAAATACTTCATCCCCTGTTTCAATAGAAGCGGGCCTAAAGTTCTTATCCACTAAAAGTTTTTCTGGTTTTTTCATTTCACGCCTCTCCTCATGGCGATTTGCGATCCTCAGTAAATAATAGCAAACAATGTCGTGACGAAATCTCATCAAATGGAAAAAAGTCGTCACAATTTCTATGCTGTTAATTTAAAAAAGAAAAACACTCTTTTAAAGCCTACTCCATGACGATCATTCGTCAAAAGCTGTTTTAATATTGCCAGCATAAGAAAAAGAAAATGCCACTCTACTTTGTATCTAAAGCATTGTCTTTATTCACTTTATCTCCTCTCAAAATGATCGTGATGACCTCGTGCCAACTTTGGTACTGCTATTGCTCTATTGAGTTCATACTTTGGAAGTTTCTTTCAAGGCAATAACAATCAATCGCTTTTCAATAGGGGGAAGTATGAACATTGAAATCGAACTAATTCAAACCTCAAACTTATGTGATGAACAAATTGGTGACCATTCATCACTTGAAAAAATAAGTCCTCTCACCCTTAAGGAAAAAAGGGGTGACGTTGGGGTGACAAATCAATCACAAACTTCAACAAAGTTGAAAACTCCACCGTGGCTTAATGATAATGGAAGTTTCAAGAGTGATGAAGAAATCAAGGACCTTGGTAAAAATTGGTCAGCGGAAACTTGGAACTCTTATCTGAATACCAATATTGGTGAGATTGAAGAAGATAAAGACTTGGTATTTTTCCCGTTCGTTGACACAGAAACAATGAATTTTGGGGCTGAACTTTTACACTCGCTTCGCTCTCAGGATGTATATGAAAACTTGCCAGAAGCCTTTGAATTCGCACTAACTTATCTCTCCGACCGTCAGGCCCAAGTGATTCGGATGCGCTACTTGAAGGAGATGTCACAAGAGGAGATTGCTGAAAAACTTGGCGTCGGCCTGAATTCAATCAAGAGCTTCCGGCAGCGAGGACTTAAAAAACTCCGCGAGGTTCTTCCGTCAGAGGAATTTAGGACGAAATTTCAAATACATATGCAAAAGATCGGGAAAGAACGTCACCCCAACGTCACCCCTGAATCCCTATAAGGGTGAGAGGGTATGTTTTTTAAAAATAGCTCCATAACTTTTCTAGCCAGGAGGCATGATGAAGCATCTCGTTGCAAGTGACGTGTTTGACGATCTCTATTTACACACCCACAGGGTCGCCAACAATACAAAAAAAGAACTGTTGATTGTCGGCAATCAATTCAAAGACACCCGAAGACTGACGTTATCGGAGCTAAAACTTTACGTTGAAAGAGACATTTTTCTTGCGATTAAAGACGATAGACTCCCATACCTCAGCTTCTCGATTGACGTTGACGAAAATTCCAACAAGTTTCGTGGTGATTTAGAAATCACGATTGATTACCTGAATGGACAAGTGCTCAATCATGAATTTATCAATCAGACCATCCGTCGGAATCCCACCAAAGTTCTTGAAGATGAATTTTTCGAGGATAATCACGGAAACTTGTTCTCCGGGCTTGCCCTTAGTGTTCAACACAAAATCGCTCAAATGCTCGCTGCCTACAACTGTGAAGAGTATCGCCTGATTGATGGGCGGGTGATCTTTTTTAGTGAACGCTTTGATTATTGTGTGCGCTTTGAGCGTAGCTATCTAAAAAATCTTCTTCGATCCGTTCCCATGATCGAGGAAAACCAACAGTTTTTTCTCGACTACATTGTCTCAGGAGTAAGTGCATGATGGAAACCATATTAAGCCCCGAATGTTTAAAAAAATTGTCCGACCGTCAAGTAAGCAATGAGTACCTAAAAACACTCAATCACTGTGATGGGCCCACTGTCCTTGAAACCTTTGTCGATGGACTTCCTCCACGGGAGAGAAAAGTCATTAGACTCAAGTTCTGGCATGACATGGATTTTGATGAAATCTCTTACCAAACCGGCATTCGTCGAGATCGAGTAGAAAAGGTGTTGGCCAACGCTATTTCTCTTCTTCGTCAAAAGATGATTGAAAAGTTAGTCAACCTCGAACCCGATTGGGAGATTGAAGACAGTCGTCTTCAAGTGGCCGAGGCCTAGCTGGAATAATTCTAAATTTCAAAACAAATAACTCTAAACAGGAGGGTGTAAATGACCCTAGTTGAATACCTTGTCGAACGAGTCGAAAAAATTGATGAAAAAGTCGATGAAATCCTCAAATTCAAGTGGCAAATGCTTGGCGGTGGGCTTGCTCTGACTTCCGTTCTCACGGTTCTTATGCAAATCCTTTTTCTCTATATGGGGAGTAAGCATTGAAAGCTTGGATCATTTTTCTACTCCTAAGTGCTTCGACTCTGGCCCACGCTTTTCCAAGTGTATGTAGTGTTGTCAATTCGCCAAGCTTTCGGGGTTGTTTGGAACTCACCAGTCATATTTCCATGTGTGGATGGCCGATACCAAGGCCGTGTGTGCATTTTTCTTATTATGTCCCTCAATACTTCCTTGAGGTGGTCAGTAATCCCAAGGAATCGTTTTTTACCGATCTTCCTGGCGCTGCTACCCAACTTGCAACAACCAAAGAAGCTGTTCCCTTTGGTGCGGAGGCCGACGAGGGGTCATACTCGTTTCATGCCCACACCATCAATGTGCCGTTTACCATGTGGGGATTTTCGGGGATGCCTTGTGGTGGAGCGCAATGGGACAATATGTGCTTTACTTCCATGTCAGAGCATTTGGGAAGCAATTGGAAGACAGGACTGGCCGACTCCCTTCAACCTGCATGGCTTGCCTGGAGTACCGCTCCCAAGGCGTGTCTGATTAAAGGAGCTGTGACCTCGGCAACCGGAGGATCAACTCCGACTGGATATCCAGCTCACTCCGGTATGTGTTCAGTCGATAGAAGTTGGATGAAAAAGTATCCTCCCAGCAATCAACCTGTGTGCAATGGTTGGGGAATCGTTTTTCCCCGCTATGGTACTGTCACCAGCTCAGATCAAAATACCGCCTCACTGGTGATCGCCTCACGAATGAGAAGTCTGGGCTCGGAAGTATTTCAATCGGTTCCAACTTTTCCCGATGAAAAATGGCAGATGATTTATCCCCAATCAAGCTCTTGCTTTCGAGAGGGACAAAATGTGGCCCTTTTGCGAGCAAAGCGAGTTAGTGAAATGGGACGCCTTTGGAGTGGAAAGCTTAAAAATTACCTGTATGTAGTGTGGAAACGAGTCGGTTGCACCCGCGATCTGCCTTACTACGCTTCCACACACGCCTGGCCATCTATCATTCAGGCGGCCTGTCGAGGTACAAAATGAAGTTCGGACAATTTTTGATACAAGAAAAATATGTGAATAGAGAGGCCGTTTCCGATGCTTTGATGGTGCAAAAACGTCTTAAAAGACAAAAACTAGGTAGGCTTCTGGTTGAGCTTGAGTATTTGAAAAGGGATTCACTCAATCTGGCGCTTACTCGGTATTTAAACTCTAAAATTACCAAGACCGCTTTAGAGCTTCAGTCCATTCTCGCCAAGACCTATCCTTCGCCAACGACGATGGCCCTGGCCAAAAGATATAAGGCGATTGTCTTCAAAGAAGATCACAAAAGCGTTGAATTCCTAAAAGTAGATTTGGTTGACGATGAGCTACTGCTTGAAACCGAAGGACGTACCGGAAAGGAGGCATATTGTCACATTGTCTCAAAAGAGACATTTGAATATTTGAATCAATCAGCCGGGATAGTCGGAGGAGGACTTTCAAAAATTGTTATAACAAGCTCCCTATCAGACGATGACAAGTTAAGCGCCAATTCTCCCTACGCCAAGCTATTTAAAGAGGCACTTTGTAAGGCCAAGAAACAATCGACAAGTGATATTCATATCGAGCCCAATGATTCCGGTGTAACAATTCGTTTTCGATTGCATGGCGTTTTACATATCCATAAGACACTGGCCAAAGAACACCGAGATGGGGTGATTTCCACCATTAAGAGTATCGTCAATATGGATTTGGCAATTGTGGGAAGGCCTCAAGATTCCAGAGCATCTTTTAAAACATTAAAAGTTGATGTAAGGGCCAGCTCACTTCCCAAACTTTACGGTGAAAAACTGGTTTTAAGGCTTCTCGATCAAGAGCGCAATTTCTCCTTGGACACCTCGGGACTCACCCAAGACGCCCTTCAAGCACTAAGAAGAGCATCAAAAAGAAAAGATGGGCTTGTTTTGATTTCTGGACCTACAGGCTCAGGAAAAACCACCACCCTTTATTCTCTTTTAAGCGAACTTCCCCGTGAGAGGCTAAATATCTCCACTTTGGAAAATCCAGTGGAGTATGAACTGCCCGGTATCAACCAGATCAACATAAAAGAAGATGGAATCTTAACCTTTGAATCCTCTTTAAGGGCACTCATGCGGCAAGATCCCGACGTGATTCTGGTCGGTGAAATTCGGGATCATGAAACCGCCGGCCTTGCCTTCAAAGCGGCATCCACGGGACATTTGGTTTTCTCAACCGTTCACGCCAATGGGGCCAAGGAAGTTGTCGAACGACTTCTCAACTTGGGAATCGACCGCTTTACTATTAAAAGCAATCTACGTCTCAGTGCTGCACAAAGATTAATCCCACTCTTGTGCTCCCATTGTTCACTTCCTTTAAGTGAAGAGAATATAAAAGAGATAAGAGATTACTTTGAGAAAAGTGATCTCACTTCTTTAAAGAAAATCAACATTAAAGGCTGTGTCAACTGTCAGGGCGGTATTCAAGGAAGAACATCAATCCTTGAATATATGGATGCTGATGAAATCAAATGCTTTCTTGATAACACAAAGGATTCCGAGGAGCTTCCCTTTCACTCCCTTAAAAGTGCAGTTTTTGATCTTGCAACGGTGGGACGGATAGATGCCTTTGAAGTCCTTTCTTTTATCTAATTTTTAAGAGGTATTCATGAGAATATTAATGACAACGATCATGGCCTTTATATGCCTGCACTCGGGCGTACTATTTGCCTTTGATTTTTTTGCAACCGATATTGATTACTGGAATGAATCAAAAAGAGTTCAAAAACCCGAACCCCAAAATAGTGAGATTCCCTTAAAACAAAATGAGAGTAATGCTCCTAAAAAGGAAGAGACTTCCTTTGACTGGAAAAAGCAGCTTGATCCTAAAAATGATGAATTCTTTAAAGAGGGAGACTATACACCTCCTGCCGCCTTCATGGAGCTGGCCAGAAATCCAACTGACCAAAATATCAAAAATTGGTTCAAGTTTATTGAAAAGAAAAATCTTCTCTCTCAAAGGCTGAGTCAGAGAGTTGCCGAGTATTTAAGAAAAGGCAAGAAGCTAAAGTCCGATGAGAAAGAGAATCTGAATAATGCGGCTAAAGAGCTTCCAAAAAGTGTCAACGATTATGATCGGTTTCGCTTTCGCATGTATTTTGAATCCTCATGCTCCCATTGCAAGCGCATGTTTCAAACCATGAAAGAGCTGCAAGAGATGGGATATTTTGTTGAACTGAAACAGATTGACAGTAATCCAGAAATTCGCCGCTCGCTGCCTTTTCCAGTGACTCAGGCATCAAAGGAAGAACTTGAAAGTAAAAAGATCAATTCCTGGCCGGTCCTCTTTGTTGGCGACCTCAAGAAAAAAGTTGTCTACCGCCTGAACGGTTATCGCTCCACTTCGGAAGTCATTTCGGCGATTCAGTCGCACTAGCTTTTATAAGCACTTAAACATTCAAAATTAACCCTTTTAAGGAGTATCCCATGCTTGATCCCCATACTAATTATTACCTTGTAAAAGAGAGAATGAAAGAGCTGCAAGATGAAGTTAATCGTAGTGGCCCTGGCCCAAAGATTCCCATTTGGCCGCTTATTCTGATTATTGCCATTGTATTGGCGTGTCTACATGGAGCTGATGCGTTTGCAGCGATCCCCAGGCTTCCGGGCTCCGATCAGAGCGATAAACTCCAAGCGGCAGGAACTCTGCTTCGGATCATCGACAGTGCTATCTTTTCATGGGGAGCACGCATTTTTGCAGGACTTCTCATTCTAAACGCCGGAGTTTCGCTCAAAAATCAGGCCTTTGGTTTGGCCTTCATCAGTGTGGTGGGTGCCATCGTTGTCGGAACTGCACCTATGTGGGTCAAAAATATTTTTGATATGGGAGGAGGTACTCTCTTTTCCATGCTCTCTTCCTTTGGGGGAATCTATGTATAGCTATGAATCCCTTAAGGAAGATCATGGCACCAAAGTCAGCCAAACCATCGACAGTCCCATTTTGGTATTTGACTACTTTGAACTCATTGAAGTCTTTGCCGCTTTGTTTGTCATGCTGGTTTTTGGCGTGGTTTTTTATTCGTGGGGACTCATGTTTCTCGCTTTGGGAATTGTGCTTGGTGTAGTTCCTCAAATAAGAAGAAGAAACTTAAAAGGCATCTTCTTTCACTGGCCTTATCGAAAACTTCAAATGTCGCTGCCTGGACTCATCAATCCCAAAGGGCCAAAAAAATACTCGGATTAATAACCTCGCTCAATTTGACGGAGAACCAATGAATATCAAAAAATTCAAAATAGAAGGCCTTCCTATGCCCAAATTTTTCAAAGACATGCTGAACTCTTCCATGATTGGCCCAAAGGAAAAGGGCACTGAAAAGGATCAAATTCAAACACCGCCTTCGGGAATCTATGAGGGTGTCGATCTTCGCCTTTTGCCCCGCTTTATTTCCTATAAGGCGGCATTTCTTAGGGAGAAAATGACGTTAAAAACGGTCATGGCAATTATTTTAGGCCTGTTTTGCTTTCACTACTTAAGCTCGCGTCTTGAAGTGGCGTCCCTTTATAAAAAGCTGAGGGAAAAAGAGTACATTCTCGCGCCTGGGGTGCTGGATTTTACGACCGCTTCTCCCCAGGCGGTGCCAGATTCCTACGTCAATGATGCCGTGATGGATTTTCTCTCCGACCTTGGAAACGTAAGTGCGAATAATATTGATGAGCAATACAATACTCTCAAGCGTTTTATGAGTGACAAGCTCAAGGTTACTTTTGAAATGGAAATCGCTGATTGGGTGGAACAGGTCAAAAGCGAAGGCATTTCTCAAATCCTCACGGTCATTGAAAAAGAAATCAAAACGGATGAGGAGGGAAGCTACCATGTAGTCGCAACAGCAAGGGCCGATTTCTATGCATCTGGACAATATCTGGGACATGAGGATCAGGTCATTGAAATGACCCTTCGGCTCACGTCACCAAAGAAGGGCAAACGCTGGTATCTGCAACTTACTTCGCTCTCTGTGACGAAAGCAGATGCCTTTAAAGTGAAATCCGACCTCTCCAAAGGTACTTCCAAATAGTCCTCAACTTTTTCTAAAAACTCAATTCAACCAAACAAGGAAACTCTATGAACTCAAAAAAAATTGAGAAAATGAAGGCACTCGTCAAACGAGTCGGTTACGACTTTTACCGCGCCTTTCTTATCATCGTTAGTCATTTTATTTTAATCTATGCCGGAATCTACATCGGTATGAGTAAATGCGAGGCCCGAACCATTTATTATGGATCGGAGACTGAGACTATTACCGTGTCTTACGGCGGGGAGACGATTTTTCGCTTTGATGAGTCTGTGAAAACCATCAGTCGGGCATCACAATTTTCCATTGGCCCTGCCGATGGTAACAATCCCGACTATGCGGTGCTCTCTATTACCCCACGCTTTACCAGTGGAGCGGGAAAAGTTACTTTCTTGCTTGCCAATGGCGCAGTCGTCACGGCCAAGATCGTGACCGTATCCAAAGCACTTCCTGAAAAAGTTGATAACTTCTACGATTTTGTCCCTAAAAGATCACTGGTTGAAAAAGAGGCCAATTCCGGCCCTGAAATCTCCGACCTGGAACTCATGAAGGCCATGATCCGCTGGGAAGAAATCGTTGGAATCAAAGAGCGCTCCCTTATCCGCACTGTTGTTACGGGAAATTCGGAACTTTCGGCAAAACTGGTGAGAGTCTACACCGGCGCTAAATTTAATGGCTATGTTTTTAAGATTCAGAACCTCTCAAAAAACAAGGACTACGCTGTTGATATTCGCGCTCTCACTCTTGGAAGGCCCAACCAAGCACTACTCTCACAAGTTGATAAAGGTTTTCTAAAACCCAAGGAAGCGACTTTCTTGCGCATCGTCGCCAAGCCCACCTCAGTTTACTACAACGTCAATCTTCCGGTGGGTGCCATTCAAGCGGAATAGTTTTTCCCTTCCTCTACAAAAAATCAAGGAGTCCCATTTGAAAAAGATCAAAGAATACTGCTTTCGTGCCAAGCGAGAGATAGAGCGGGTTTGTCCCGAGTACAAAAAATATCTGCCTTATGCTCTTGTGATTATCACGGTGCTGGCCATTCACCAATATGCCAAGATAATGGATAAAAAGTCCCATGTGTTTCATCAAAAAGAGGCCGTCAATATTGAAGGTGGACGCATCCTTAACAGTGGTCGGGCTATCTACGAGAGGAAAGAAAAAATAGTCTCCGGGCGTTTAAACAAAGTTGAGGCATCCCTTAAAACGCTATCCGATTCCTTTATCAAAATTAACGAACAGCTTCTTGAGACTCAGGGAAAACTCGACTCTCTCCAAAATGCTCCAAAGAAAGTGGAAACACCACAATCAGATGACTCCACCAAATTTGAACAAACAAAGACTTACAACGAGCAGGATAAAGGGCCACAGAAACCAGAAGATGAAGTCACTCTTGATGATCCTCCTGCTGATCTTAAAGTAGGACGTACTCATACTTCCGACAACGCATCCGCTTCCTATGAGGGGGTTCGCCCCTTCAATTTTACCAAGAGGAAACGCTTTTCAAAACGTCTGGCCAGGGGCCCTTCGGTGATTTCATTTCCGGTTCAATCCACCAAAGCACCGGAAAGAATGGGGGTCAAGATTCCCTCCGGTTCGTATCTTAAAGCAAAGCTCTTAACCGGCGTTGAGGCCAGTGAATCCCGCCCGGTGCCGGTTCTCTTGCAGGCCGATTACTTTTTTGTGGGCCCTAATAAGAGTAAAATTGATCTCTCCGGCTGCTTTATTGTCGCCAAATCCAAGGGCAATCTTTCTATCGAACGAGTTGAAATGCAGGTCACAAAAATTTCCTGTGTTTCAAAGTCGGGTAAAATGTTTGAGCGTGACTTGAACGGTTTTGTCGCTGACGGGACTGATTCAAGCTTTGGCATTGAAGGGATCGTCAACTCCAAACAGTCTCGTGTGGCCTCCATGGCGTTTCTCTCTTCCGTAGTTCAGGGAATTGGAAATGCCATTCAGCAGGCGCAAACTACCACCCAAACCAATGCGCTTGGCGGATCAAGTTCAATTGTAACCGGCAGTCAGGCCAAATACCTTGCGGCCGGTGGGGCCAGCAATGCCGCCTCTTTAGTTACAAACTGGTATTTGAAACACGCTCAAAATCTGCTTCCCACCATTAATGTGGGATCGGGACAAGATGTGTGGATTATCTTGCAAGATACCGTCGATCTTCCCAATTGGTATTTTAAAAGGCCCAAACATTCTTCTCAGAATTCAAGCAGCTATTCCTATCTCAGTCGCCTGACTGACTAACAACCTAAAACGACATTGGAGAATTGATATGAAGTTCATCACGATGACAATACTCACTCTTTTTCTGGCCTCCTGCTCCACTATGCGGGCCCCCAGCATCAATATGCTGGAAAGGCGTGCTGACTATGATGGAAACATGGAGTTGGATTCCATGCTTGAAGAAAGCACACCTCTTTTCGTTCCCAACAAAACCAGACCCCAAGAAGTCGATATTTATATTCATCCCCATGAGACCGTTCACGGAGACTACTTTCGGGGAGGATTTATCCGCTCTGTCGTAAAAGGCAGCCAATGGGAACTCACCAAAGTTGAAGCTCCTCCTGTCAAAGAAGAAGTCAGAAAGAAAGTCGAAGCGGCACCCAAACGCAAAAAACGCGAAACTCCCAAGCTCATCAATCGGACAAGCGAGCGTCGCTAGATTTTCTCCCTCATCAAACTTTCCATTCTTATTTACCCAAGAGGAGATTTTATTTTGAAAGCAAGAAAACTTGTCGATATTCCAACACCTATTGCAAATGCACTCTCAAATCGGAAGACCTTTACCGATGCGCTTTTTTCACGCCCAGATTCACTATCTAAACTTCTGCCTTATGACGAGGTGATCGAAAAGGACCGGCTCTTTTTGCAAAAAGACGGCTCTCTCGGTGCCGTCTATGAAGTGGAGCTTTTGGAGCACGAACCCTTAACGTCAAAACAAATTGTGGCCGCTATTGAAGGACTTAAACCATTATTTTCTCTCCCAGAAAACTGCACACTACAATTTCTTTTTGACCAGTCGGCGATCTCATCTTTTGACCAAGAGCTTTGTGAAATCGAAAAAAGCTATCCCAACGCTCATCCCGTCAGCCAGCTTCTTTTTGACGAAAAAATAGAGGCCATCAAAGAGTCCTGCCGGGAGTTTGGTAAAACCTCACCTCTTCGCCGAAAGCTCTATCTTTCCATTCTCTATTTTCCAAGAGTCGCTAAAAGCAAGAAGGTGAAAGACTACCTTGATCGAGGGGAAGTGACCCTTTACAGAGGGCTTTCGGAGTTTGTCTTGGAACTTAAAAACTTCAATGGCATCTTAAAGGGGCTTGAAACGGCAGCTCCATTAAAAATGAAGCGTCTTGGAGCAGAGGCGCTTCTTGATGTTCTCAGGCGATTTTTTAATCCCAAGACCTACTACAAAAGAAGTTTTGCTTCTTTTAATAAAAATGTCTCTCTTTCCGATCAGTTTCTTTATAATTCGCCAATTCTTGACTATCCGGGGATTGAACGGGAAGGTGTGAAAAGTCGCACCCTGACACTTAAAACTTGTCCTCTGTATGCCTATCCGGGAGGAATGGCCTACTTTCTCAAGATTCCGTTTCCTTTTAAGCTCTCATTTAATTTTTCGTTTCCTTCAAAATCCAAAACCAAGCTCTTTTTTGATACCAAAGAGTTTTTTCTGGAACATGGAGCGACCGCTAAAGCGCGAATCCAACGAGAAGAAATCAAGGAAATTCAGGATCGTCTGGCCCGCAATGACCGCTGTCTCAATCTCACTTTCAACGTCATCATCGAAGGCGAAAGTGAGGAGGAACTTGACGAGCGGGAAAAGGAAATCTGCCACATCTTTAACAATGACCTGGATGCCGAAGTCATCACCGAAAATGATATCGGCATGGGGCTGGCACTCAACTCTCTTCCGCTTTGCTATGTTCCTGATGCGGATTACTCCACCCAAAGGGCGATTCGTATATTTAGATCAGATGCCGCTAATTTTTTGCCGATTTTTGATTCCAATAAGGGACTTGAAAATCCACTATCTGTTTTCCTATCCCGTGAAAACAATCTGGTGCCGTTTTTTCTTTTAGAAAACGAAACCTCCAATCACACGGCGGTTCTTGCTGATACAGGTTCGGGCAAATCGGCATTTGTCATTGATTGTATTGTGGCGGCAAAACGCCTCTCGCCAGAGCCTCTGATCTTTATCATCGACAAGAAATCATCCTACTCGATGCTCTCTGAATACTATGACGGGGATCTTACTGTTTTTGACCGGAACAAAGAGGTTCCATTCTCTCCTTTTCGAGGAGTGTATGACGAGGAGAAGATTGCTTTTCTAACCAAGCTTATATCCTCGGCAATTCATCTGACTTCGCCAAGTTTTGCTCTTGAAAGTGAGCACCAAGCGGCAATCACCAAGGCCCTAAAGCTTGCCTACATTAAAAAGTGTGACCGTCAGGGACTCACTTATCTTGATGGTGAACTGTTAAGACAGGATTCAGATGAAGAAGTTGAACTCACCATGGAAGACTTTGTAATTGAACTTGGCTCCCTTACCGATGGCCAAAGTGAACGGATGCGCGAAGTGGTTGATCCATTGATTTCAAAACTTCGTCCCTTTTACGGTGATGGAATGTACGCCAGATTCTTCCAAGGCTCAAAAAGTGGCCACAAGAAATCAAAGCTCTTTTACGTCTATGATCTTGATGCTCTGGATGGCGATCCCACTTTGCAAACGCTCATGACCATGGCGGTTATTGAGGAGATTCGTCGCATTCTCTCCCTTCCTGAAAACCAAGGCAGAACCGGATTTTTGGTGATGGAAGAGTTTGCCATGCTTGGCAGAAATAATCCGGCGTTTCGGGACTTTGCCATCGACTTTGCCGAAACCATGCGAAAACGTGGTTGTTGGCTCATTACCTTAACGCCACGCCCACAAAACTACTTCGAGCTTGAAGTGGGAAAGGCCTTTTGGTCAGTCGCGTCTAACTATGTGTTCCTTCAGATGAATGGGGATAACGTGGACTTTATTGTGGAAAACTCTTCTTTGCTCGATGAAGCAAGTAGTGAAATTGTCAGGTCTCTTAAAACCATCAATGGTGAATACTCCGAAGTTTTTCACATTAATAAGAATAAAACCAAGCAAGGAGCGTTTCGCTATCGGCAAACTCCTTCAATGCGCTGGATGAGTCCTACTAACGCCAAAGACACCAAAACGGCCATCGCCGCACTTGGAAGGTTTGAGGACAAATGGGAGGCGCTTGAGTATTTAAAGACAAATCCCTGAAAGGGATGAGTTTTGAAAATGGGCCAAGGCACTTCTGCCTGGCCCATTTTTCCAAGGAGAGGATATATATTATTCCATATTTTTCAGTGAAAAATTAGCTACTTTGAGTTTTTGTTCAACTGTTTTTTTATCAAGTCTCTTTGACTTCGTGTAAACGATAACTTCACCCGTTTGTATAGAGACAATTTCTACTTTTTCTACATCGTATTCAGGAATCTTTTTAAAAGTATTCTGGACAACATTTCAATATCTCCTCTTCAGACTCATCACTAAAAATTCCTTAAACTTCAAGGAGGCATTCTTGAATTATAAAACAAAATTTATTCTTTTTCTCTTGCTGAATTTCTTGATAATTCCAGCACATGCTCAAGCAAACGATCTCGACTACCAAAACGTTGAAACCTTCGCTCCGTCAGATTATCTTCTCGGTTCTCATGGCAGGCGCAAAGACCCAATATTCGATGAATACCGAACCATCGACTTAAATCTGGACTTGGGGCTAGGAGCAGATTGTGGGCGAATCTCTGTTAAAAACACAATGAAAGCGGCTCTGCAAAATATCCTCGACGCTCGCTACCTCGGCGACATGGGAAAGGACATTCTTGCCGCCAGTCCCATGCTTCTTACTTGCTATTTTTCTCCTACTTGGTGCAGCATCCTCAAGCACTCGCGCATTCGAGCAAACTTCCTAGCACAACTCAGAATGAACCAGTGTAAGGCGATAGATTCCTATACAGACTCCAAAGTAACCGAGTTCTACGAGCAACGAGCTGATTGCGTAAGAAAGGCAAATCAGCAGTCTGGTGGAAACTTTGAGCGCTCCATGGAGTCGTGCAAGAACTATTGGGACGCCGATATTGCTGACTGGTCGGGAGATGGCAAAACCCCTGAGAATCGCCTGATCGAAAGCACTGCAAAGTGGGCCGGGTTTAAAGGACAGAAGGCCGAAAGAATCGTCAATCTCACAAAGGCCTTTATTGGTGACACGGTTATCAAACGCGGGAGTATCAGTGTTGATTATGGCCCTCACCGTGTCCAGCTCACACCTCGTACATACTTAATGGATGTGAGAAAAGATACCCATGCCAAACTTTGTGGCGGTCTAATTAAACGTATTATAGAACTTGGTGGCCATCGTTCAAATGTCTATCAGCTTGTATCAGACAAGGATTTAGATGGTCTAAGTGGTAGCGCCGGTCATCACTTGGTTGATCGACAAACCATACTCTCTCTTGCCTATCTTCCTCATAGCAAACGAGAAGTGGCCTGCAAAAAACTCTCTGATGCTATTGCTATGACTGTTTTCTCGGATGATATGGGACGGACTCTTGATTTCACATCGTCAAAGCTAACGACCAATCCTCATCTTCCAAGTAAACGCCAGGTAGAGGCGGTTAGAAAAACCAAGGTATTGAAAGATCAGATTGAAATGACCCTGGCACTTGAAAAACAAAACTCCGACCCCCTTAACCAAGTCCTCTACCAAATCAACAAAGAAGGCGAAAAGTACCAAAAAGTCGTGGTTGAAGAAGAGTTAAGCGTTGATCGCAATACGAGTTTTACAAAAAAATTGGACAATCTCTTTTTTGACTGCGCTGACGGAATCGGTTGCCACAAAGACAACTATTAATCTCTTTTCCTTTCTAATCTTTTCGAACAGGAGCATTTATGTTCTCTTCAACCGCCTATGAGGCATTTTACACCATCATTGGTCTTCATTTTCACGAGGCCTCAATTCAAATTATTACCTCCCAGGCCGTTTTAGCAGGAATTCTGGCGCTCACCTTTGGTGCGGCCTTCTTCTTTGCCGTATGGGGATATTTTAAAAAATATCTGCCGGGATCGCTCGGTGGAGGAAGAGGAGCAAATCTAGCTACCTTTGTTAAACTCATTGCCTCCTTTCTTCTTGGCGTCTCTCTTTTAAAGGTCGGCTCCTTTGGCGATGTTAAGGACTACAAACGCGTATCCTGGCATCAGAACGATTACATTGAGACCAAGATTCCCAACCTTCAAGAGGCCTACAAAGTGAGTTTTGTTTTTGATCTCATGACTCAATCGGCAGAAGAACTTGCAAGATTTTTCAATATGGTTGTTGACAAGCTTTTTGAGCGGACTAACTCGGAACTTCATGCGCCTTCTGCTTTCTACAAAGCAATTATGTACGCTGGTTCCGTTTCAATTGAAGACCCCGGGCTTCGCTCCTTAATCGACCTCTATTCAACACAATGCTTTGATAAAGTAATCCCTCAAATTGAAGACGCCAAAAGAATGGACAAGATTTCAGAGTTTTTTCGCCCTTCTCACGGAGTTGTCGATCAAGCTCTTAGGGGTATAGCTCTAACCACCAGTAAAGGAATCAAGGTCACTTGTTATGACCTTAAAGAAAAGGTTGGCCTTGAGCTGCACAATCATTCACGAAAGATTCGCGGAAAACTAACTCGTTACGAAGATAAAGTTTCTCTCGGCGTTCGTCGTGACATTTTAAACGAAATAGCCTCTTCAACTTTGAACAATTACTTCAATGAGAAAGCGGAAACCTACTGGTTTAATATTCAAAAAGGCGCAGAAATCCCCTCAGGAAGCTTTGCAAAGTTTTTGCTAGGTTGGAAGCGCTTGTGGAGCTGGGATGGTTTTTTGAGCCTTACTGGAAGTGAAGACTTGGAAGGTGCTAACCTTACGGCAGAAAGGGCCCTTCAGTTCAACGAGTACCTAAAACGTGCTCCTCACTTGAAAGGAATGGTAATGCTTTTCTTGATCGCCGCTTTCCCGTGGCTGATCTTCTTTATCTTTGCCGGAAAGTGGCGAATCATCATTGCCTGGTGGGCGGTTTATGCCAGTGTCCTCTTATGGACACCGCTTTGGACGCTACTTTACCACCTTATGAGCAGTATCGCCCTTTCAACCGATGTCATGGCATCCTTTGGAAGGCTGAATGATGGAGTCTCGCTCTACTCCTCACAACTCATCACCAATAAAATTTACCAATTCTACGCTATTTACTCTTGGCTTCAGCTCATTATAGGGCCCTTGCCAACAGTATTTCTGGCCTGGGGCATGTTCACAGGTTTTCTAAAAGATTCAGAACAGGAATCCTCACCCGAAGGCATTTCGACTGTCGCCTCGGTTGCTGGTGCAACCGTGACAGGTGGGGCGTCTGCCGGTGTTACAGCCGGAGCAAGTGCCGGTATCAAAACCGCCGCCAGTCGCGCTGGTTATCGTCCTAAAGGAATACCACCCAAAAATAGTTAGGGTGATTTGCACATACGAAAAGGGGCGTCGATAAAAAGACGCCCTTTTTTCTTCTATCACAATCCGAAAATTCACTTTCTTAAATTCATCTCATCACTTCCACGCCTTCCCATATCGGGAAGATTTTTAACTTTATTCATTCTCAGGAGAATTCATGCAAAAGCAAAAATCTAAACAACAATCACCCTCCCCCTCGGCGGGGGACACGCTCACAAAAACCCTCGATGAAAGTGCCATGATGTTCATTAATCTGGCACAAGAATCAATCGTCATGTTTGGCATCGGTGTGTGTCACCTTGGCAAACTTATTTTACGCCATCCCGTTTTTTCATCAGTCTCCCTCTACGCGACTTACGTCTTCACTCGAATAGCAATCAAGGATTCCTGGCATTTTGAGCTGTTTCACAAGTCGGCACCAGACCTCTTCACTGTTGAAAGGCTGGACTGGTTTTTACAATTTACCCTCAATCAGCACCATTTTACGTTTCTTTCCCTCATTCTCTTTATCGTGTGCGTTGCTCTGGGATTCAGACTTCGCATGGTCCGTAGCAAGTTTATCGAAATCTTTACCACGGCAGGACTCACCAACGGTAAAGGTGATACACCCAAACTTGTAGGTCGAAACAAGCTCGACAAGTACCGGGTTCAATACGACTTTGATGCCAATGGAGTTGGACTCAGCGAGTTCAAAGACAAGCAAGAACGCATTGAAGCTCAGTTTGGAATGGAAATTGAGTCCATCAAGATGGGCAAGCGTCCGGGGCGCACTCTTGTAACTTTCAACAAGAGAAAGTTTCCCGAATTGATCCAGTATTCGGAGCTTTCAGAAGGTAAGGTGTTACCTCCTCACTCTTTCTATGTCGGTTTGTCACCGGAAGGTGTTGTTACCCAGGACATTGCGGAGCTTCCACACATGCTTATCGCAGGGGCAACAGGTACAGGAAAAAGTGTTTACTTCAAATCCGTACTCTACTCACTACTTGATTCGACTAAGTACCGACACCTTCAGCTCTACATCATCGACCTGAAACGTGGGCTTGAAGCCGCCGATTTTAAAGGTGCGCCCAATGTCAAGATCGTCAAAAAGATGAAAGACGCTGTAACCCTCCTAACGCAAGTCAAAGAGGAGATGGACAGAAGGTTCGATATTCTTGAAGAGAAAGACGATGGCAGCAAGGTTATCAACCCCAAAACCGATGGAGTGCCCAGAATCGTTGTGGCCGTGGATGAGGCCAGTGTTCTTTATATGAACCGCAATCGCTACGATGACGACTATAAAGACGCCATGCAGGCCAGACAGCTCGCAGATAGTATTTCCAAGCTCTCAAGAGCAGCAGCGATCCACCTCATTCTTGCGACACAAAAAGTGGACAGGAATGTGCTGCCCACGTCTGTTACCGAGAACATGACCGGACGTATGGCGTTTAGGGCCAACTCCTTTCATGGCAGTAATGCCCTTTTGCAGTCCAAGGATGCCTCTGATCTGCCTGATATTCCGGGCCGTGGAGTTTGGAGGGTCGGAAGTAAAAAAATGATCGTCCAGGCACCCTATATTGATGACAAGCAAATCAAGAGCCTTTGCAAACGCATCAAAAACGAGTTCGACGAGTCGGACCAAAGTGATGAAGTAGGACTCATAGGAGATGAAGAGATTAAAGAGACTCATGAAGCAAAACAGGACTTTGATGTGAACGCCGAAGGTGGTGAAGATGAAACAAAAGAGAAGGATTGAGTTTTCAAAAGATGACTTGAAGTTGTTTCGCTATCTTCATTTCTTCAGGGCCGCCCGGATTGATCAAATCCGGCGCGACCTTTTCCCTCAAATCAGTGTGAATACCACTTATTGGCGACTTAAAAGGCTTGAAAAGCATGATTATCTTCAAGGCAAGTACAGCAGGTTTCACGGAAATAAAAAGGTCTTGGGAATAACCACCAAGACCTTTAAAGAGTTTCTGGCCAATGGTGATGAAAAGAGAATTGAGGTCAATAGTAAGTCGGTCGATCATGATCTCGATCTGGTGGATATCTGTAGGATGATCTACAGCTCCCAACGTATAGAACAATACATATCAGAGAACGAGCTTCAAACCTGGCAAACTTATGAAGAAAATAAAAATCTCAAACCGGCATTGGCACTAAACAGCGACGCCGTTATAAAAGTCACTTTTGACAATGGCAGCTTCTGGCTGCCGCTTGAATATGAATCAAATACTAAAAGTTCCAGTAGGTATCGGGATCTTCTCTATCAGCTTTACAACCAGTTAGGATTAGTAGCTGTTCTCTACGTTTGCAAAGATAAGAAGGTTCAAAATGCCATTAAAAAGATTGAAGAAAAGTTTCATGGTAAAGAAAGGCCCATGATCTACTACAAATTGCTTGATGAACTGAAACAAAGTGAAGGCCTCATCTTTACTGCAAGAAATGGGAAGATGATTAATATCGGAGATAAAAGTGATAAAGAAATTACCTCCACAATTGCTCCACAGCTCTGTGGGGCACTGTATCTGCCAGAAACTACATAAATCCTTGAAGTCATTAACTTATCAAGAAGACCTGGTCGGGCCTAAAAAGCTGACTACCTCTACTTGCGTGCATTTTTAGCGTTTGTCCCAAGATTTTTCTATCTATCACCTTAGTATCAATAGCTGCTTATAACTTTACCTTTCAATTCTCCTTCGTCTCCAGACCGGAGGCCCCTTCGACGCACTTTGAATTACTCGGAGTCTTCTGCACTTAGAAAAACAGTCGAAAAAACGTCAAGGACGATCGAATCACAACCAGAAACAAAACGAATCAGAAAACCAAAATCAATTGAAACAGGAGTCAAAACAAAATGATTCAGAATAAAATCAATCTCAATCAAGTTAAGAACGAAAATACGCAACAATTTTTTAGTGGACCTATGCCATTAAAAAATATCACTTGCTTAATTTTTCTCGTCGTCGTGATGCTGAATATTTCAGGTTGTGGACGATGTGACAAAAGTGGTGACGACTCTTGTCAGATTCAAAGTGAATCACCAGACACAATCAACAATGACAACGGCAGCGGTTCCGGTGATGATTCTGGCAATGGAAGAAATGACGATGATAATGGTGGTGGTGACAATTCCCGAACAATTACCGAGCAACTTTTAGACCATGAGTTGATAACTGATAGTATCTATCTCGGAATCGTTCAACCTGATGACGTGCTACATTTTGAAATCGAAGGTGTTGAAACTGTTCCACAATTTTCTGCCATCTATGAAAGATCGTATGCTTCAAGCTGGAAAGAGTTTTTTTGTCCTTTGATTGATCCTCCTGCTAGAGATTTTCCACGCCCTCCTTTTCCTCCTATTCCACCAAGGCCGGACTTTAAAAGAGGAACTTGTCATTATATTACTGTCCCTGGAAACTGTCGTCATAAATTTCGTAACCGCATTGCTGATAAAGTCGAACAAGTTGTCATTAAAGATGATCTGAAAAAATTAAAACTTAAACTTGTTATCGGTGACAAAGATTTTCCTCTTGGTGAAGTTGTAGAGAGAAAGGAAAATAAAGTTTTCTCTAAACTTCTTTTGACTCGTGAAATGCTCACCCAAGAACGAGAGGCAAAACTCATTGTGCAAAAGTATGATGCACATAATGTAAAAGTAGGCTTCATTGGGTTTGGTTCTTGTAACGGACTCGGCAGCAGAGATTTTAAAACGACCGGCCCAACAAATTCATCAAATTTAACGGTGAGGGCGATGCAAGAGTTTACCGTCAGTGCTTCGGTTGAATACATAGAGAACGAAAGGTAAGTGATTGGTGATGAAACAAAAAAGGGAATGAACTAAAAGAGATTCATTCCCTTTTGTTTCTCACTTCAAGGAAAAATGAAAAAAACTGATTATAACTTTGTTAAGGTTCGATTTTTATTCCGTGCTCTTTTTCTGCCTGCCCCTTATAGTCACACATTAAAAATTCAATCACATGGGCAGATTTAGAATTAATTTTTTTTGCTGCCTTGTCGAAACTTTCATATAGATCAGGTTTACAGGTAAAACTGCTGGTTTTTCTGTCATCTCGTTTAGGTATTGGTAAGTCATCAACTTTTCCTTTACCAACTTTGTCTATAAATTGGGCCAGTAAGTTTTCTAGCACTGGCGAGAAATTTTTTTGACCGTCGAGCTTGCAGGCACTCGCAAAGCCTGAAAGGTCCGACTTGCTGACATGAATATTGAACTTCTTTTTTGGTTCTTCTTCTAATGATTTTAAGGCGCTTTTTCGGCTGATTAACATGGCCATATTATCTGATTTTTTTCTTATATTTTCCAGTAAAAAAATACTAAAAAATCACCATTTCAAGCCTATTTTTACTTGAATTTTAAGTAAAAATTTACTAAAATAATCCTTGTGACCACCGATAAATAAAGGGTGAAAAGATTAAAATTTAGCAAGGATTAAAAAAGATGCAAAAACTAAGAGTAGAGTTAAAAGACACAATAGACCTAAACGACAGAGAGCGTCAGTATTTAAAGTATGGTGACAGATTATATCGCGTAAAAATTTGGAGCGGTGGGGAGAATGTCGTCATTACTGACGTAACCGATGCCGGAAAGCGCGGGAAAATATGCCCTGCGCTTTCTATTGATAGTCGCTATGTCAAAAACGCCTGCCCATGCCTGGACCTATTGTATAACCATTTACACAAGCTATTTGAGCTTACAACCGCAAAACAGTTGCCGGGCGAGACTTTAAGTTTTGACGAAAGACTTAATTTTTATGTTCAAGAAATTGAATCGAAGCGTTTACTTCCGCTTGATCTATCCATTATTAGGCCACTAGAGAAAGAACCGAAAAAATGGACCATCCCTCACGTTATCCGAGCAATAGTAAACGGACAGTATAAAAATTTACGCTGCAAATATCGCCACCTAGATGACACTTGTCAGGATTTTGGAAGGGGGGAGATTTTGGAGCCTATCAGTTTTATTCAAGGAATTGTTGAAAGTCCTTCTGGTTGGTGGGTTAGTAAAAATAATGACGGCACCGTAACATTGTGTTGTCACTCATTTGACTCTAACGAGTTTATTCCGGTTATTGCGAAGCCTAAAAATGAAGAAAAGAAACTTTCTTCTATTGTAAAAGCTGAAAAAATTGAAGCAGAAGCAAATGAACAAAAAGACGGAGAACTAGCAATTGAAGAGGCCCAAGAGATTTTGAAAAATGAAGGTATTCAGATTGAGGAAACCATGACCACCCCTAAAAAGTCTTGGAAAAGGCCACGCAAAGTCTGGCAAGTATTCGGACGAACCAATGGACTTGAAGAGATTTTGCACGATCTGGGCTGTTCTCGGCGTAGATATAGAGGCATGTTTTCCTTTTGGGAGAGCGACCCGACTATTGAGATTGCCAAAGCAATTAAAGAGCAAGGGCGACTTAGCTTTGTCGAACAACAAGAGAGAAAAGAAGAAAGAGCAGAAAGACGTGCCGAGCGTTTTGAGAAGTATTCGGACAATGCCAGTCAAAGGTCAGAGACACGATTAAGTACAGCAAGTAAGATTTCACACTTTATTCCCATGGGGCAACCGATTTTAGTTGGTCATCACTCGGAAAAGCGCCACCGACGCGATTTAAAGCGAATTGAGACAAATATGAGAAAAGGAATCGAAGAGGGCGAGAAAGCAAGTTATTTTCGGGACCGGTCCGCCAGTATCAAGTATAGGATGAATACCCAAAAATATGACCTTGGTTATCTTCATAATAAAATAGTCGAAAATGAGCGGTGGCTAAAAAAAGTCCTTAATTATGGAAAAACCGCTTACCCTGATTTTGATTCAAGAGTGGAAGAGTTAGAAGAAAAACTCGCCTATTATAAAGGCCTTCGCAATCAAGTTATAGAGCAGAAAAAAGAGAATGGAAAAATAATCCTTTCGCCTCAAACGGTTGATAAAGGTGATCTCGTAAAATATCGCACGAGTTGGTATCCCGTTGTACGGGCCAATCAAAAAAGTGTCACCATAGGTAACTGGCTAGGAATTTCTACTTTCACCTGGCGCGCTCCCTACGATGAGATTTCGGATATAAAAAAAGCTTATAGCTAAAGCTTAATTTTCTATCTATTAGGTGAAAACAAAGGACAAGTTTTAATTTCGAGGGTTAAACATGAATCTTAACGAAAAGCACAATTGTGCTCAGTGTGGACACCGTGGAATCCCAGAAAAGAAACTCAAGACAGTCGAGAAATGGCTGTGCTTTTTGGGAATTTTCCCATTCTTTTTGGTCCCACCCTGGATTATTTTCTGGACCCCTTTTGCAGTGTGGTGTTTTTTAAAGCATCACAAACCAATTTGCTCTAATTGCGGCTGGGAGCATCCGGTCCCGGTTTCCTTAATCAGGGAATAAGACTCTCTAGTATTCGGACACCTATTCACAATTAAATTTGAGAAAGGAGGAAAACTTATGCTCAAATGGAAAGACCCATCAAATGATGATCTAAAGCGCCTTCGGGCGATATCAATTCTTTTGGGAGAGGATGAAAGGCTTATTCGCTTTCTGTTTCATCCGACAAAATCGAGGCTGGCATTCAGCCCCCAAACGCTCAAAAGAAAAATGAAATGTTTCAGCTCAGGAGAGCAAACACTTCTATTAATCGCTATGGATATATGGGGCAGCTATGGGGGGATTCATTTTGATGATCTCTATACCGTTCTTGACCCCAATGCCTTTAAAAATTGCATCAATTCTCTGGCCTATATCAAGCGCCATCTCTACCACTAATCACCTTTTACTTTAATCCCCTCTAATTTTCGGACGGATCAACCCGTCCATTTCCTACTTCTTAAAATCCAAAGGACATTCAATGCAGCACTTTACTCTCAGTGACGAGCAATGGACTCGTCTATCCTCAATTCTTCCCAAGTACCAATCATCATCCAAAGGCGGTCGCCCCAGGCTGGAACTTAAAAAGGTTTTTGAAGGAATAATATTTATCAGGGCCAATAAGCTTCCTTGGAAATCGACGCCCAAAGAGTTTGGTTCAAAAACTGCCCTTAATGATTATTTTCGCCAATGGAAAGAGGGAGGCGTTTTTGACAAGCTTCGAGCTGAAAATGTCTTCACACTAACCGAACTCATCCAATTTCACTTAGCTGATCTGATTAGCGATTCCTCCTGTCGATCAGGAGGTGACAAGTGAGCCATGCCGTTCTTGATCTATTTTCGGGAGTTGGTGGGTTTTCTCTAGGTCTTGAGCGGGCCGGTATGAATACGGTTGCGTTTTGTGAACAAGACGAAACTTGCCAGAAAGTTCTCAAAAAGCACTGGCCAAAAACCCCGATATTTTCAGACGTAAAGACTCTAACAAAACACATGCTCACAAGTAAGGGCATTTCAAAAATTGACATTATTACAGCAGGCTTTCCTTGCCAGGACGTAAGTGAACTAAACACCAAGGGAAAGGGGCTAAAAGGAGAAAAAAGTGGACTGTGGATTGAAGCCAAAAGACTCATCAGAGAGCTTAAACCAAAATACGCCATCATTGAAAACGTCGCGAACATTCGCTCTCGTGGACTTGCCCAAATCCTCAAAGATTTATGGCAGATCGGGTATGACTGCGAATGGCATATATTACCAGCGTCCATCTTTGATTCCTGCCCACATGAAAGGGAAAGGGTCTGGATTCTTGCCTACCCCTGTAGCACACGACTCGACTTCGGCAAATCCAACGGGCCTACATCGAAGACGGCCACCATTATTGACCGTTATTTTTCTATGTTGCTATTTCAAAGTGGGGCTGCGGGATTGGAGAAAGGAAAAGAAGCGGCTTCTCACAAAGATCAAACAGATGAAAAAATCCTTTCCCAAGCACTTTGCCAAAATGAGAGATCAAGACATAGGAATGACCATCTTGAAAGATTTAATGCCCACTGGACGATTGAATCCTCAGTTCGTCGAATGGTTAATGGGCTACCCAAAAAACTGGTCCAAGCTAACAATCAGCGAATCAAACAGCTAGGAAATTCCGTCGTCCCTCAAATCCCTGAACTGATCGGAAGAGCTATTCTCGACGATGAGAACACTTTTTCAATCTAGTCCTTCATTCCATCTTTTCTAAAACTTTATTTTAAGGAGAATCCATGACAAGAACATTCTTGCTATCTACCATTGTGTCTTTTTTGACCTTGAACTTTTCAATAAACGTATTTGCTGAATCTGAATATACTGTTGGTGCCAGTTACCATTTTAGCGGCAGCAACTCATTTTCAAATGCTTCGACTTTTGATTTAGGGGCAACTCTATCTGGCAGTATGCTTGTGGATGAATCTCACGAGTACGGAATGGCTCTGACTTACAATGTGAACTGGGAAGAAAATGAGCAAGGCCAAGTACTGAGTGAAGCTTCGACTTTCATGCCTCAGATATTTTATAGGCATCACTTTTTTCTAACTGACGAAAGTTCAAGGTTTCCTACAATTTTTTATCTTGGGCCTAGTGTTGGTTATGTAAAAACTCAAACACCAAGTTACTCCAACAACCTTTCATTTTCTCTCGGTTTCAGCGGTGGGCTTCAGATTTTCTTGGCAAGAGACATTGCTCTGGACCTAGTACTTTTTGATGCCAACCGGATTGTAAAAAACAACCGAACCCTTCTCAATCAATCATTAGGCGTTCGGTTTTATTTTTAAATCAGTCCAATTTCAGCCCTTCATCTCATTTTCTATCATTTCCACCTTTCAAGGAGGCCTTTTATGGAATCCCCTCAAAGTAACATGCCCAAAAAACAAACTAAAAATAATAAATCGAATACAACTCCCATGCGGGTTCTTAAAACGACCGCCAAGACTCTCAAGAGTATGGTTCAAAAACTCAACAAGAAGCCTCTTGGTAAAAAAATCAGAGTTGATGATCTTATTTTAAAGGCGCTTTCGCTTATTGAAGAGAAGCACTTTGAAGAAATCAAAAACAGCACTCTTACAAATGCCGATCGCTTGGAAATGAAATATCAAGAATTTTGTCGTGCTAACGGGCCTGTTTCAAAAGATGAATTTCTCGGAAAGCTCATGGCAGATAATGGGGCGCTCCTGGCCCCTTCAAACGAAAGTCCTTCCCGTAATCAGTAACACTCTAATTTTACATCGTTTTTTTTTCTAAAAAACCTAACATTTTGGCCTTTTAAAGCCTGAATTTTCCCCGGAGCCAGTATATGATGAATAAATATATTGCTCCCTCTTTCAATAAGGAAAGAGGCGAGCAAGAGTTCTTTGACAATTTAATATGGTTAAGAAGTGAAGATGCAGCCAAGTACCTGCGCACTAGCGTAGGTCAGATTAGAAACATGGTCTATCGAGGTCAACTCAAGGCCAGAAAGTTTCGCAATCGGCTGTACTTCAAAAGACGAGAATTAGATAACCTTCTTGAAACTTCCCGAATGTGAGGAGGTTTCAAAATGAAGTTTACTAAAATAGAAAAATACATCCATTCTTACGAACAAGATGGAAAAACATATTATCGTGTCTATATCTGCAAGCGCAGTAAAAAAAATCCTTCACTAAGACAAGATAAGAAAATTTTCCATCACAGCAACAAACTTATTAGCGATCTTGAAACAGCAAAAAAGCTAAAAGAAAAGTGGGTTGAAATTATCGTAAGAAATGTCACTGTAAAAGAATCTGTGGGCATAACATGGCAAGAGCTTGTTCAAGATTTTGAACAATACTGGAAACGATTTCCAAGTAGATCATTTAATGACGATACTTTGAGAGATCATGTTGCTAGAGCTTATAATTACACAGAAACTTGGATGCCTTTACCTGTGCAAGAAATTACTTCTGGTGATGCCAGACAAGTAATGATGGATGCTTTTAACCGTGGTGCAAGTATCAATGTCAGAATAGAACTTAAACGGACGATCAACAAAATCTGGAAATGGGGTCTTGAAGAAAAAAAAATTTCTGGAGGCCTAGATTCTCCTGCAAAAGTTGTTGAGGTTCTATGTGAAGGTGATCGAATTAACCAGGCCAACAAAGAAAAGGAAATTCTCAATTACTTTGAGATTGTAAAATTCCTTAGTAAGGCCCGTGAAATCGAACACCCTTGGGAGTCCGTTTGGTTTACTGACCTACACATTGGCGCACGTTCAGGTGAACTTGAGGGCCTAAGAAAAGATGATATTGAATTAGTTCCACTAGCGACGGCCCGTGAACTTGATAAACTTCCCGATGGGGATAGAAGAAAAAGTTACGGGATAATTCATATCAACCGATCTTGGCAGCAAAGACAAAAGAAGTATGGCCTACCTAAAAATGGAGAAACCAGACAAGTCACAATCAATAGCGAATACTATTGGTGGCTTCGTGAATATCTTCAAACTGCCAACTTTGGGCGTGATGAACATGGAGAAAGACTGTTTCCTGAACACACTTATTGGAAGCGTGGGGAGCAAGCAAAAGTCATCAGAAACTTTTGTGAGCAATACGGTTTGAAATCCATTAAGTTTCACACTTTGCGAGCTTGTTGGGCGACTCAGCTTCTTGGGATGGGCGTTCCTAAAGATCAAGTGATGATGATGGGAGGCTGGAAAGATGAAGAGACAATGCGAATCTACATCAGAAAGGCCGGGATTTTGATTCAAGGTGCAACTGAAGGCCTTAAATTTTTCACTCAAGAAGATCAGGCCTTTGATCCTAATGCAAAATTCAATAATCTGACCTACTGCAACGCAACTGAGCTTTCGGACATTGAGGACGAAGACGAATTTGAGGAATCAGTAGAAAAGATTACGGCTGACAACACCCGAGTTAAGAAGCACACACCAAGGCCCAAGCTAGCTGAGAATGTCATCGACTTTGCTTCGTTTAGGCAGACTAAGCAGCTAAATTGATCCAATTTTTAGACCTGAAAGGGGCCTTCGCAAGAAAGAATCCTTGAAGGTCTAAAAAAAATTTGCTAAATTTAACTTTGCCGATAGTCGGCAAAGATGATTACTAACTGGTTGGAATAATTACAGTCACGATGTTCCCGCCATTTTCGTTTAATTCCGAACCTTTTTTACTCTTTAAAACTGGTTCGAAATTAAGCTTTTCACCTAAAAATCTTATTTCTATCTCATTATTCTTTTTTACAATAACCTTATCAATCATTAGTTCAACAAAATTGCGTAGTTGCGACTTTTTTAAATGTGCTAAGTTCTCTAGCTCAGTTCTATACTTATTTCTCTTATTCACAATTTCATCATCAAAATCTAGTTTTCTAATATATTCTTGAATAGAAACTTT
>Ga0210057_1001148_pt1 | contig 40993 bp, 39 predicted proteins | sample CryGeyCG2114_010_2_FD_183968 | JGI IMG/M metagenome (GOLD analysis project Ga0210057, IMG submission 183968) | Groundwater microbial communities from aquifer - Crystal Geyser CG10_big_fil_rev_8/21/14_0.10 (SPAdes) (version 2) | ecosystem: Environmental > Aquatic > Deep subsurface > Groundwater ... | reverse complement strand
ACCCCATCACCTAAACCGTTGTGGCAAAAAACGCCAGCTCTTTGACCCATAATTTCTCCAAAAAATTCTATTTTACCCGTTTTTCCCGCCGATAATCAATCGTCTTGTTTTCCGAATGGAGGCTGTGATATGGCAGACTTAAGGAGCCTTTATGAATCCACGCCTTAGCTTGAAGCTTGCCCCACAGACACAACAAGCGATGACTTTTGCACTCACGCAAGCTCTAGAAATTCTCCAAATGCCCCAACAAGAATTAGCCCAGTGGCTTTTAAATGAAATCGAAAAAAACCCCCTTTTAGAACTCAACTCAAATAGCGTAAAAAAAAGGTTTGATTTCGACCTTCCATCAACAGTTACACTCTACGAGCATCTACTCGCTCAGATTCGGGAAAATTTCTCTGACCTTAAAGATCAGCTTTTAGCGGAAGTGATTTTAGAAAATTTAGATGAGCGAGGTTTTATTACGACACCTCTCGAAGAGATCTCTCCGAAGCCTGCGGAAAAAGTCCTAGCGATTCTTCAAACATTTAATCCCCCGGGAATTTTCGCAAGAAATCTACAAGAGTGTCTTTTGATTCAGTTAAGAGCTAAAGGCAAAGAAAAAAGTCTCTCCTACCAACTCGTTGCAACCTGCTTTGATGATTTGCTCCATGGAAGATACACAGTAATAAAGAAAAAGCTAAAGCTAACAGATATCGCAGACTCTATTCGAGAATTATCGCGTCTCTCCTTTCGCCCGGCTCACGCCTTTAGAAAAGAGCCTGTTTGCTCAATTTGCCCTGACATAGAGATAAATAAAGTTGATGGGGGATGGGAGTTTAAACTAATCGAAGAGGAGCTTCCCCAATTTCATATTCAAAATGAATACATGAACCTAGAAGTGGAATCAAAAGAAGAAAGAGACTCTCTGAGGAATTTCAAAACGCAGGCAAAATGGATTTGCAGATCACTGAGTAGAAGGAAAAAACTCCTTCATGAGATTTGTCGCATCTTGATTTGTAAACAATCTGCGTATCTTGAACAAAAAGGAGCTCTTACCACACTTTCAATGAAAGAGATTGCCGAAAAACTTGAAGTCCACGAGTCTACTATCTCTCGCGCACTTTATGGTAAATATGCATCAACTCCAAGGGGCATTATTGCACTTAAATCTTTAACCACAGTGGCTCCCCAAACAGAAACAGCTAAAGAAATTCTCCAAAGCCTCATTCAAAATGAGGACAAAAGAAAACCGCTTACTGACGATGAATTAGCTGAAAAGCTCAAATCAAAAGGGCATTTGATCGCGCGTAGAACAATTGCTAAATACCGGAGCCAATTGAAAATCGGCTCCGCTAGCGTGAGAAAGCACTCCTAATTCAAGGAGCGCACCAACTTGAATTCTCTATCGGGATGGTGAAATAATATCACAGTCACAACAGATATACCTGTCAAACCTGCAAGAAGGAGGAACGCCCCTTGATAATTGCCCGTAAGATCGATCAGCCATCCAGTTAATATTGGAGCGATAACTCCGGCTAGAGAAAGACAGCTCGAAGTGATCCCTTGCGCAGTACCAGAGCGCTCTTTTGCGACATCAATATTGACGCTAAAAAATGCGGGCTGCGGCATTAAGCCAAAACCTAAAGCAAGACTTAAAAAGATAATAGATAGACCTAATGTATCGGTAAAGCTAAGACAGACGAAGAAAAATGCAGCGAGAAATTGACTTACCCAAATAATGTGGGATCGAGACAGTCTGCCACTTCCTGTTTTTTTATATAAATAGTCTGAAATGACTCCCCCAACTTTTAAGAAAATTGCTCCCACAAGCCATGGAATCGTTAAGTACCAGCCAACGCTTTTCAAATCGAGATTATGCTGTGATAGAAAATAACCCGGAAGCCAAAGGGTGGCAAAAAACAACATATAGCCAAAAGCGAAGTAGGCAATATTGTTCGCAATTAATGCTGGGTGCGTGAGGATGAATCGCCAATCGACTAAGCTTTTCTTCTGTTCGCCCTTCATTAAAGATGGAGTGGCAATCAGCTTACGCTCTTCTGCATTTACATAGCGGCTGTCTTCTGGATTATCTCTAAAGAAAAAGTACCAAACACCTGCCCACAAAATTCCAGCTATGCTAATGATAAAAAACATCACTCTCCACCCATAGTCTGCAACGAGGTAAGAGGTAATTGGGGCTCCAATCACAGAAGAAAGAGGAATGGCTACAAGTCCCAATGAAAGGGCTCTTGCTCTTTCAGAAGGGGACAACCAGTTACTAATAGAGCGTGTAATTGCAGGGAAATGGGGCCCTTCTGTAACTCCCAAAAGGAAACGGAGGCCAATGAACCCCCAAAATCCGGAAGCAATACCTAAAAGACCAACACAAACCGACCAGCCGATGGCAGCCAAAGGCCAAACAAGCCTTGCGCCCCAATTATCGACAAGCCATCCACCCACAACAGTAAGTAAAATATACCCCAATCCAAAAGCCGAAAGGATCATTCCAAATTGCGTATCGGTGAAATGGAACTCTTCTTTCAGTGGGTTGATTACAAATGAGATTGCTGAGCGGTCGATAAAGTTAATCAGCGTAATAATAAAAATTAGGCTAGTAACGAACCAACGAAAATTTGTTTGAGACTTCTTTGCCATGCTGTTTCCTTAATTTTGGAGATATCCTACCACTATTTGCTTCTTTTCCGCTAGAATCTATCCATTTGACACTGAATGGTGTGTATGAATAGGAAAAAGTTCCCTTAAAAATTGCTGATCGATCAGATTCTTGCCCGATAGTTGCTCTAAAATGGATAAGGGGGACTTTTCCGGATATAGGAGAGCTCTTTGCGGAACTAAAAAAGTCTGTTCTAGCGCGTACTGACCTGCAAGTGCAGCGTGCGATACTTGATCTGTAAAAACCGCCCAGCATGATCCTGGAGGAAACTCCCAATGGTCTTTATGGCAACTTTCTTGAAAAGCACTACTTTCTTTTAAAAAGTTGTGCATGTTCATCATAAATGTATCATATGGAGAACGGAGAGCTTTTTTTAAGCCTGAAGACTTTAAGAACCTCTTCATTTTCCGCCCTAACTTAGCCGCCAAACTATAGTTTACAGATTTTGGAATCGAAACGATCTGGTAAAACTCTTTCGCAAGTTCTTTAAATTCACTAGATGTGATCCAGTGGCGACTGTCCGACGGATTAATGTTTGTAAAAAAGCGCAAAATGCGAGAGCCGTGCATGGGCCTTGTCGGAAATGCATCGACATGCAAAAGGTCATTTCGAGCCCTAACGCGTAGCTTGCGCCCCTTTTCTTGAAAAGGTCTAAAACTTGCATAGTCTAGCTTCCAATCATTTGCATATGGCTGTAAAAGTTTTGTGAGAAATTCAGTTGCTCGAAGCGAATAGTCTCTTAATATTTCTTTAAGCCTTAAGGTCGAAGCAAGATCATTTGAACCATGATTGGTCACTTGATCTAAGCAAGGCTTGTATGCGATATTTTTTCGAGAGCTTGACCCACTTTGTCTTTGCGTAAGCAAAAAATCTATCTCTTCTTTTGGGAATGAAAAAGGTGTCGTCGGGAAAAACAAAATATTTCCGTCTTCAAGCGCCTCACAATACTTGAATCGATTTTCGCCCTTTTCCCACTCTTTATTTTCTATCGTGATTTTTCTAGTCATGAGACCCCTATAAGTAGCTTTTAATAACTTTCCAACGCAAACAGCTTTGCTTTTCTGCGTATTCTTTAAGATTTAATCCTTTTGAAAAGGCTTGAATTTCTCGATCTGTTAAACGAAACAAAATTGCCCGCACTTTGCGTAAATCAGGCACAAAAAAAGAAATCTGCTTTGCCGCCTTTTTCAGCTGGCTGTGCCTTAAGATCAAACGGAAAAAACCCATTGCAACCCACAGTGCAGCACCCAAATAAAAAGAGGGCCAAAATATCGCACCCACAATAAAAATCAAAAAGGGCCAAGCTTCCCAAGGTCTTTGCAAAATAGGACCTAAAACCTTTCTCCACTTTTTTTCTGATGTCATAAACGCGAAGAATTCTTCGTACCTATCTTCATTAAAACCAGATCTCGCGGCATGAACGGCTTCATGCGCCAATATTTCCTCGCGACTATAAACCTTAAGGTATGACCCCTTTCTCAAACTCTCTCGCAATTGAATAGAGTTCAAAGCTTTTCCCTCAATCCATGCGGCAGCGCCTTGCCATGGAGCTAAGCTTTGATTTGAGTAAAACGCACAAATGTAAAGCGGCTTTACATCATACAATTGATCCAAATAAATGCGAACCCAATCCCAATGGGCTTCTGGGATCCAATCACCTGCCTCAAAAGTTTTTTTTACTTTTGCTACCCGTGCAAGGAACGTGTCCTCATTCTCCCCTGGCCCGGGGATAAATCCCATTTTATCTAGTGCAAGCAAATCACGATCTGTCATAAAGAAACATTATGGGATCTAAGGTGAAATCTTCTCAATCCTTTCTAGAAAATAGAAAATGCGTTACCATCTGTCCGATTTTGAGGACTATATAGTATGGGCAAGGCTCTTGTCATTGTTGAATCTCCCGCGAAAATCAAGACTTTAAAGAAGTTTCTTGGTTCAAATTTTATTTTTGAGTCATCGATTGGCCATATTCGCGATCTGCCTCAAAAAGAGTTCGGAATTGATACTGAACATGACTTCGAGCCCAAATATGTTACGCTCTCAGACAAAAAAGAGGTCATCAAAAAGCTTCAAGACGCTGCTAAAAAAGCAGATATCGTCTACCTCTCACCCGACCCTGACCGCGAAGGGGAGGCTATTGCCTGGCATATCGCATCCATTCTCCCTAAGGGGACAAAAATCAAAAGAACTCCGTTTCAGTCGATCACTAAAACAGCTGTTCAAGAAGCTCTCGACAATCCGCGCGATATCGATATGGATCTCGTTGACGCTCAGCAAGCACGTAGACTCCTCGACCGAATTGTGGGTTATAAGATTTCTCCGATCCTAACACGAAAAGTAAAAAGAGGCCGCCACGGCACTTCTGCAGGAAGAGTTCAGTCAGTTGCGCTTAAACTTGTGGTGGATCGCGAAAAAGAGATCGACGCCTTTACCCCCGTTGAATATTGGAATATTGGAACGCAGCTTCAGCCAAAGGTAAAGGGAGAAAAGGCATTCCCAGCCACACTTTTCACTGTAAACGACCTAAGAGTTGAAAAGGAAAAGGGGAATAAAGAGTGCTTCCTCATTCCAAATGAACAAACAGCAAAACAGATTACAGATCGCCTAGAAAAGGCAACCTATACTGTCGAATCGGTAGACAAAAAAGAGAAAAAGAGAAACCCAGTCCCCCCATTTATCACCTCGACGCTGCAACAAGAGGCTAGTCGCCACTACGGTTTTTCAGTTTCTCGAACGATGAATATTGCCCAAGGCCTATACGAAGGGGTCGATATGGGTCCCGACAGCGAAGGTTTGATTACTTATATGCGTACCGACTCGGTCAATATTGCCCCTGAGGCAATTTCTAATGCGCGTAAATACATCCTCAACCGCTTTGGACAAGAGTATCTTCCCGACCAACCTAAGATTTACGCCTCTAAAAAAACAGCGCAAGAGGCCCATGAGGCGATACGCCCAACGAGCCTTTCTCGAGACCCCGAGAAAATCCGCCAATACCTTTCCATTGATGAATATAAGCTTTACCTCCTCATATGGCGCAGATTTATCGCATCTCAAATGAATCCAGCTATCTATGATACGGTCTCTGCCGACATCGCGACAGACCAAGACATCCTCCTTCGCGCTACAGGATCGGTCATCAAATTCAACGGATACCTAGCGGCATACGAAGAGAAAAAAGACAAAGGCGCTCCCGACGAAGATGACGATAACAGCAAGATTCTTCCTCCTTTGGAAGTAAATATGCCCTTAAACCTTATAGAAGTCACATCGAGCCAATCATTCACAAAGCCACCTCCCCGTTTTACAGAAGCTTCCTTAGTGAAAGAGCTTGAGCGCTTAGGCATTGGTCGTCCATCTACCTATGCTGCGATCATGAACAAGATTCAGAGTAGAGATTACACGACAAAAGAGAGCCAAGCTCTAAAACCTACTGAGCTCGGCAAAATCATCTGTGAGATGCTCGAACAAAACTTTCCACCTATTATGGATGTGACCTTCACAGCCCAAATGGAAAATCAGCTTGAAGAAGTGGCAGAGCACAATAAGAACTGGAAAGAGATCATCCGTGATTTTTGGCGCGACTTTATCCCCCTTGTTGAAAAGGCGGAAAAAGAGGCCGTAGTCCCAAAACTTCTCACCGATATCGACTGTCCAAAATGCGGTAAGCCGTTACAAAAAATTTGGTCTCGTAGCAAGTATTTCTATGGCTGCTCAAACTATCCTGAGTGCGACTATACAGCTCCTATCGAAGCACTTACCTTTAACAAAGAAGATTACGATCCCAATTTTGATTGGGATCAACCTTGCCCTACTTGCGGATCCCCAATGACTCTACGTCATGGGCGCTTTGGAGCCTTTTTAGGTTGCTCCAAGTACCCAGATTGCAAAGGGATCGTGAACATCCCGAAAAAAGGGGAACAGACCTTCAGTCCAGGCGAACTGCCACCTTGTCCTGCAGTTGGTTGCGACGGCCATTTCACCGCCCGCAAATCTCGCTTTGGGAAAACATTTTTCTCCTGCTCAAATTATCCAGACTGCGATGTCATTGTCTCAACACTAGATCAAGCAGAGACTAAATATGGATCAACTCACCCTAAAACCGCCTATGTGAAAAAAGGGGGCAAGGGGAAATTTGCGAAAAAAGGGGCAAAAGGGAAAAAGGGGAGCAAAGAGGCCCCTGAAAAGAAAAAGAAGAAGGCGATTAAGCAGCCCGCATATAAAGTTTCGCCAGAACTTTCAAAAATAGTTGGTGCAACAGAGCTGTCCAGACCAGAGGCCACCAAAAAAATCTGGGAATACATTAAAGCACACCACCTTCAAGACCCAACCAATAAAAGACGCATTATTCCCGATGCAAACCTTGCAAAAATTATTGGGAAAGAACCGATTGACATGATGAAGCTCTCCTCCTTTTTGACAAAACATCTGAAAAAGTGATTTTTTAAAAGGAAATCAACAACGAACTTTCGAGATTCTTTGTGTATAAAGCCACCTTTCGCATCAATATAAGAAAAGCCCTTTTGATGTCGTTTGTGGCACTGGGTCCACTTGGAAATTTACTTACTCCTCATTTCCTCCCGAGCGCCCTTCGCACCTATTTTTTTCTGCTGCCCCTTTTCCCCCTCTTTTTTTTCATCATATACGAAAGGTTCATGAAAATTGGAGCGCTTTTTCTCCCTCTTTTTATCTACAGCTTCGTTTCGGCGCTCTTAGTTACCTTTTTTGGCCAGGCGAATGAATCCCACACCCTCTTTCGCTTTTTCCTTCTCTTCACCCAGTTCTTTTTTATTCTAGGAGCAGTGTCTTCACTAAAAACCAGAGATGAGCTCATTTCGACACTCAAAATCTATCTCATTTCTTATAGTATCTCACTTGCGATAGGCTACTGCTTCTACATAGGCTACTATCTAAAAATCGTCCCACTATCGATACTTGATCGGTTTTCTGTCCTTACCCAGTTTGGATTTTCGATTTTGCGCTTTTCTCCAGGATCCTACCCAAACGAATACGGGATCGTATCAAGCTTTGTCCTTTCAATTCTCACCATACTTATTTTTGAAAAAAATCAGAGGTTTATCCCTGTCAGAAAACCGCTCCTCTATTCATTTTTCACCCTTACATTTATTGCCTTTCTTCTAACAACAACTCGAGCTGCCTATCTCTCATTTGCCCTCGTTCTCCTCTACCTTCTTTTGAGATCAAAAAATTTCTTCCGCGCCTTTTTAAAGCTCTCAATCTTTACTACCTGCCTCTTCACCTTCTTGTCCTTTTTTAAATTCAATATGTTTAAAATTCTAAAAGCTGGTTTTGGACAAAAAATGCACCAAGGATCTCTTGGAGAAAGACTACAAACATGGAATGTCGCATTAGAAAGAGCGAAAGAATCCCCAATTTGGGGAACGGGATTTGCCTCGATAACAAACGTCCACAATGTCTATTTCCAGCTTCTTTTTGAACTTGGTGCAATAGGGACTTTAATACTTATTTTAAGCTTTCTCATAGCATTTCTTGAAAGCACATCAAAATATAGCTCAGGAATAAAAGATGAAACTACTCATTTTCTAGAAAAGATTCGAATGGCTGGCCTGATCAATGTTCTTACCTTCGCCGCTAGTAATCACAACCTCAACCACCACTTGACGTGGTTTGTCTTTTTTCTTTGCCTCGCAACACTTCGCCTTCCATTCTTAAAGACGCGTCAAGAACTGCCCACAACTTGATGATTTGCCCGCTCTCGCATCTCCTCAAGAAGCGCTTTGACCCGTTGTGATTCTCCCTTTTTACTAATTAAAATAGCATCTTCTGTTTCGACAATTAATAAATCATCTAAACCAATTGTAGAGATGATCCTTTTGCCCCCAATGATCAGACTATTTGTCGTATCAATTGCCATAACTTGGCCTACAGTTACGTTTTGATTATGATCCTTTTCCATTGCGTCATAGACGCTATCCCAAGAGCCAACATCCGACCAGGAAATAGCTAAAGGACAAACAAGGATCTCTTTGGATTTTTCCATGATTGCGTAATCAATGGAAATATCCGGCAATCGTTCAAACTGCTCCCTTACCTCTTTCGCCTCAAGTTTAAAAAGATACCCTAGCTCGGGACAATGCAGCTTTACTTGCTCCCAAAAAGTCGCCATAGAAAATAAAAACATCCCTGAGTTCCAAAAGAAATTAGGATTTTCTACATATTTTTCAGCAGTTTTAAGGTCGGGCTTTTCAATAAAGCGTTTCGCTTCAAAAGTTAGCGAATCAAACTCTTTTCCTATTTCGATATAACCATAGCCGGTTTCGGGCTTTGTCGGACGAATTCCAAATGTGATGATTTTATTCGTCGTTGATACGCTACTTATTACCTGCTCAATAGCGTGAAGAAATACAACTTCAGGCTCAATTAAATGGTCCGATGGGACAACTAAAATCGGTTCATTTTCTTTTGCCCCACACTCTTCTTGAAGTATTTTAATCGCAAGAGCAATTGCGGGTGCTGTATTTTTCCGAACAGGTTCTACAAAAATACGACAGTCGGCGCCAATCTTATCAAGATGCTCTTTCACAAGGGCAAAATGGTGCTCACTTGTCGCAACCACCACATCATCAATAAAAGGGGCCTTCTGCAATCTATTTACAGTTCGCTGCAGAAGAGATAATCCTTCTCCAAATTTTAGAAACTGCTTAGGAAGATGCTCTCTAGATAAGGGCCAAAGTCGAGTCCCACCACCACCTGCTAAAACAATTGCTTTCATATTTTGTCCCTCACAAATTGCGCAAATAACTCATTAAATCGATTCACTGAAAACTCCTCGGCCCTTTTGCGACACTGACTTGGATCCATTTCCATCTTCTCAAACTTCTCAACCGCATCAACCAAAGAAGAAGATGTCTGCTCACTAAAAAAAAGCCCCGTCTTACCCTCGACAACCGTCTCACACACTCCCCCTTTACCAAGGGCAATCACAGGAGTTCCGCAGGCCATTGCCTCAACGGGAAGAATCCCAAAATCTTCCACGGCCGCAAATACAAATGCTTTTGCCTTTTGCATGTACTCTTTTAATACAGAATCGGGTTGATATCCAAGAAGTTCCACATTTTTCCCTGCGCTTCTTTTCACTTTTTCCAATTCAGGCCCATCCCCAATCACAACCAATTTTTTGTCACCCATTTTCGAAAATGCTTCGACAATCAAATCGATCCTTTTGTAGGGAACAAAGCGAGAAGCTGTCACATAATATGAGTCTTTAACATCTTCACTTTCATAATATGAAATATCCACAGGAGGATAGATCACGGCAGCATCTCTCCCATAGAATTTTTCGATTCTCTTGGCCACATACTTCGAGTTGGCGATAAAATGATCTACCCTTCTCGCTGAATGAACGTCCCAGCCTCTAAGATAATGGAGCATCCACCGAGCAAATGCGCTCTTCACGCCCCGATATTCTCTTAAATATTCGTGCATTAAGTCCCAAGCGTAGCGCATCGGGGTATGGCAATAGCAAATATGGACCTGATCAGGGGATGTGATCACCCCTTTTGCAGCGCAGTGCGATGACGAAACAATCAAATCATAGCCAGTTAAATCGTGTTGCTCAATGGCCAAAGGAAATAGGGGTAAATAGCTTTTATATTTCGTCTTTGCCCAGGGAAGTTTTTGAATAAAAGACGGCCTCACCTCTAAGTTTTCAAAGTAGGTCCCTTTTAACATTTTCTCATGCTGTACCAATGTGTAAATCGGAGATGGATATAACTTATGGATTGCCTCTAGAACTTTTTCTCCACCACCAACACCTGAAATTAACCAATCATGAACAATTGCACTACGCAAAACAGACCTCTTCAAATACTTTTCGATGTTCCATTGCTGTCTTTTCCCATTTAAAAACCTCTACCCGTTCTAACCCACGCTGTATCAACTTTGCTCTCAACTTTTCATCCACAGCTACACGGCGAATCGCATCTGCCATCTCATCTACATTTTCTGGGTTAAAGTATACGCTCGCATCCCCACACACTTCTGGAATGCTTGCAGCATTAGACACAACCGTTGGACACCCACAGCTCATAGCTTCAAGCGGAGGGAGCCCAAACCCTTCATAAAGCGAAGGGAATACAAACATTTCCGCCATACTGTACAAAACGGGGAGCTCTTCATCAAGAACTTGCCCCAAAGCAGTCCCTTTCCCCACAACAACTAACTCTAATCCCGAAACGTTCACTTTTGAAAATGCACGAATAAGCCTTTCGATATTTTTATGCGGCTTGAAATTTCCGATAAATAGAACAAACCTTTCAGGGAGTCGATATTTCTTACGAATCTCTTCCGAGCTTGGTTTTCGTGAAAAAGTATTCCGATTTATACCAACATGGATAACTTTTAGATCTCCACATCCAACAAACTTTTCAATTTCCACCTTAGAAAACTGAGAAACAGTGATTGCCCGATCAGACCTTGCCAAAGCTCGTCTCATCACCCATTTTGCGTACATTTTTTTTTCAAATGTACCCAACGCTAGGTGACATGCATCATGGATTGTTGCAATCCTTTTTTTCGCCCTTATCGGCAAGAGAGGGACATTGTAGTGCGGAGACCAAAACAAATCACATTTTGGCACCTTCAAAGGGTACTGCAGCTGTTCTTTCACCGAGTAGATAGGTGCACGAAATAAAATTTGTTCAATTCCGCAGCACCATGGTTGATCAAAACGGTCCACCAATAGCCGAAGACGAAATGGAGCTGCATTGAAAAAGGGGACTAATTGTCGGATATAAACTCCGATTCCTGAACAAAATGCCATCCTGGCATCAATACAAAGATCGATCATGCAAAACATCATAGCAGATTCGAGCAAAATCAAAACCGGATTGTTCATAACACCCAGTTTTGCTATGGTCTATGGCTTGTATTTTCTTGAAGAAAACAATGCTTTATCACGGACATAACTTAAGAATTGGAGTTGATGCCAGTTCAATTCATGAAGCGCAATCTGGAGTAGGTAATTACACATTTTACCTGCTCGATGAGCTCATTAAATTGCGTCCACAAGATACTTTTTTTCTTTATACATTTCGGCACATACTGGCCTTGAAGCATTTTTCCAAATATCCAAACGTAATTTTGCGGCAAAACGCATCTCTTTCTATTAGCGAAGCTTTGTGGAGTCAAACGACCCTTGCCTTGATGTGCAGAAAAGATAAACTTCATATCTTTTGGGGACCTACTCAATCAATCCCTCTCGCACTGCATAGATCAACACAAACAATCCTTACGATCCACGATTTTGCCTATAAACTATATCCCCAAACGGTGTCATATATCCGCGGAATTTATCTCAGACTATTTTCCTCTATTTTCTTCAAAAGAGCCTCAAGACTCACAACGAACTCAAAAGGGACTGCATTGCGTTTAAAAGAGCTATATAACCTCTCTGCCCATGCCATTGTCCCTTGTCCGATCAAAACCTCCCTAGAACTCTACGACAAAGAGTCCCTAAACCTATGGCTTCAAGAGCGCAATCTAACTTACAATAACTATGCATTAACATTAGGAACCCTTGAGCCGAGAAAAAATCTAGAAAGCACAATTACCTCCTACTTATTTGGGCTAAAAAAATATGGGGCTAAAAAAATGATGCCCCTCGTGATTATTGGGGGCAGCGGATGGAAAAATAGAGCCCTTCAAAAGCTTATCAACACAGCCTGTGAAAAATACCCCAAAAATATCCGCTACCTGGGATATCTTCCAGACAACGAAGTGAACATGTATTTATGTGGAGCGAACAAATTTATCATGCTCTCTCACTACGAAGGTTACGGGATGCCTATTGCGGAGGCGAGAGTTTGTCAAACGCCGGTCATTTGCTCCCCCGTTCCAGAAATGCTTGAAGCCGCAGAAAATGACGCCACTGCCATTACTTTTGGCGAGGCTCAAGAAAAATTAGCAGAGAATTTTCTTTCTCAAACACCTCACAAAAAAAAGCAAAAAATAGTGACGTCTTACAAGACGAACGTAGATCTAGCCCAACTCTTATCAAAACAAATCACATCATTTCGCTGATAAATACACAAAAAAACAACCCGATAAACCGTTGCTAAAAAATTTCCAATCCCGTACCTTCAATCAGATTAAATGCCATGAAGGAGAGAAAAAATGCGTATTTGCGTAGCCGGTGGAGCTGGATATGTTGGCTCTAGACTTGTCCCTGAGTTATTAAAAAAGGGCCACGTAGTTGTTGTCCTAGATCTCTATCTTTATGGCGAAGATGTGTTCAAAGAATTTGAGGGAAATAAAAACCTCATTCAAATCAAAGCAGACATTCGCGATTTGGAAGCTGTTGAAAAATCTCTACAGGGCTGCGATGCTGCCATCCACTTAGCCTGCATTTCGAATGACCCAAGCTTCGAGCTAAATCCAGAGCTTGGTAAATCGATCAATCTCGATGCGTTCGAACCCTTTGTTCAACTTGCAAAAAAACATAAAATCAAACGATTTATTTACGCCTCCTCTTCTTCCGTTTATGGAGTAAAACAAGAGCCCAATGTGACTGAAGATATGTCGCTAGAGCCGCTTACCGACTACTCTAAATTTAAAGCTGAGTGTGAAAAAATTCTGTTTAAACATATGTCTGACGACTTTATTTGCACAAGTTTGCGCCCTGCAACAGTCTGTGGCTACGCTCCAAGGCAAAGATTAGATGTCGTCGTCAATATTTTGACAAATTTGGCGTTTCACACAGGCAAAATCAAAGTTACTGGCGGCTCTCAGATGAGACCCAATATTCACATAGAAGATATGGTCGCCGCATACCTTCTTGTCCTCGAAGCACCTGCTGAAAAAATTCAGGGACAAATCTTTAATGCGGGCTACCACAACCATACAGTTTTGGCGCTCGGAAAAATGGTTCAAGAAATCGTCGGGAAAAAAAGACCTGTTGAGCTAGAAGTTGAGCCTACCAATGACAACCGCTCATACCACGTATCTTCTGAAAAAATCGCGAAGACACTCAATTTCCAACCTAAATTTACTATTGAAGATGCCGTCAAAGACCTATTAGCTGCTTTTGAATCGAATAAACTCCCTGAAGCAATGACCGATATCCGATATGTGAACATTAAAACAATGAAAGCTGTGGATCTGAAATGAAAAAAGCCCTTGTAACAGGTGGCGCAGGTTTTATTGGAAGCCATCTCACAGATTTACTATTGAGCCAAGGACACCAAGTCATTGCCATCGATAATCTTTGCACAGGTTGGCGAAAAAACTTGAACCAAGCGGAGAAAAATCCCAACTTCCGATTCGTTCAAGCAGATATTCGCGATCCAAAAGCCCTAAAGGGGCTCTTTGAAGGCGTAGACTGGGTATTTCATCTAGCAGCTCTTGCAGATATCGTCCCATCTATTGAAAAACCGCGAGAATATTTTGAAACGAACGTCGATGGTACTTTCAATGTGTTGGAAGCCTCAAAACTGGCAAATGTAAAACGGTTTCTGTATGCTGCCTCTTCATCATGTTATGGGATTGCCAAAACATACCCAACTCCAGAGGATGCCCCCGCAGCGCCTCAGTACCCATATGCCTTAACGAAATACCTGGGAGAGCAGCTCGTCCTTCACTGGGCGCAAGTCTATCAGCTGCCAGCTATGTCCCTACGCCTTTTTAATGTGTTTGGTCCACGGTCCCGCACAACCGGCGTATATGGCGCTGTTTTCGGTGTATTTTTGGCACAAAAACTGCACAAAAAGCCCTACACAGTAGTAGGAGATGGAAATCAAACAAGAGACTTTACCTACGTGGCAGATGTTGCTGATGCCTTTTATACCGCAGCACAGTCAGACATTTGTAATGATTTTATGAATGTGGGCAGCTCTGGCCACTATAGCGTGAACAAACTCGTTGAGCTTTTGGGGGGTCCAATTACCTATATTCCAAAAAGACCAGGAGAACCAGATTGTACCTATGCGGATGTGACTAAAATCCAACAAAAACTAAAGTGGAAGGCAAAGACCTCTTTCGAGCAGGGAGTAAGCCATATTTTAGATCGCATCGATGATTTTCGCGATGCCCCTCTTTGGGAACCAGCATCTATTCAAGAAGCTACAAAAACTTGGTTTCAACACCTAAAAAGCTGAGGGAAAAGTGATATTTTCAAACCGATTTAGCGATCTTACAAAAGCAATTGAAACATGTCTTTATTTTTCGGAAGAAAACCAAATTTCCGAAGAAAATGCTTTTTATCAAGCTCTTGAAATGATCGAAACTACTCGTTCACAAAACGGAATTGTTTACGTGATTGGTAATGGGGGAAGCGCTGGAATTGCGTCTCACTTTAGTACAGACCTCATTAAGTCTCTTCAAATTCCTTCGCAAACACTTTACGACTCTAATTTAATGACGTGTCTTTCCAACGATTATGGCTACGATACAGTTTTCAGTTATCCTCTTGAAAAACTGCTAAAACCCCAAGATCTCTTAGTGGCCATCAGCAGCTCGGGGAAATCTCCTAATATCATCAAAGGTGTGCAAGCTGCTATCTTAAGAAAAGCGTCGGTATTTACACTCAGTGGGTTTTCTGAACAAAATCCTTTGAAAAAACTCGGCAACCTAAATTATTGGGTAGACCGATGCGACTACGGCCTTGTAGAAACCTCCCATTTTTTCCTCCTACACACACTCATTGACTTATGGAATGAAAACGCACCTAAGGAAGCAAAACATGCAAAAATCGTTGGAAACACCGACGCAAAAGATCAAATCTCTGCAAGAAATTGAAGAAATTCTTGGTGCAGATCGCAGTATTGGCCTAAAAATAGTTCAATGCCATGGCGTTTTTGACCTTCTCCACCCTGGCCACATCCGCCACTTTCGAACAGCGAAAGAGCAGGGAGATAAGTTAATTATCACCATTACGCCGGATCGGTTTGTCAACAAAGGCCCAGGTCGTCCTGTTTTCACTGAAGCCTTGCGCTTAGAAGCTATTGCTGCTTTACAAGATGTTGATTATGTAGTCCTCAATGATTCTCCTGATGCAGTTTCAATCATAAAAAAAATCAAACCCTCTATCTACGTCAAAGGAAATGAGTACAGCGATCACGGCTCTGATATTACAGGAAAAATTTCTGAAGAGGCAAAAGCTGTAGAATCTGTTGGAGGTAAAATTTTCTATACTGACGACATCGTATTTAGCTCATCTTCTCTTCTGAACCGCTATTTTGATAACATTCCACCTGAAGTAACGCGCTTTCTCAATAGTTTAAAAGCAACTTATACTGACAAAGACATCATTAAAAAAATTGAAAGTCTAACCAACTTAAACGTACTTGTAATTGGCGATGCAATCATCGATGAATATCAATTTGTTTCTCCTCTAGGCCAATCGGGGAAAGGGCTTCACATGGCAGCTCGCTGTCTTGAAAAAGAAATCTACTTGGGCGGTTCTTTAATTATTGCAAACCATATTGCTCAATTTACTCCTAACGTAACCTTGCTTACAGCACTCGGCAAAGATTGCCCTCATATGAATTTCATAAGGCAAAATTTAGATCCTTCTATAAAAACTAAATTTACCTATCTCGACGACACGACAACGCTGACAAAAAAACGGTATGTCCTCAAAGATGGAAAAACTCTATCAAAGCTTTTTGAATGTTATTCAGGTCAAGATGAGGCTTTAGAACCTCGTCAAACCTTTGAGATAATTCAATTTTTACAAGAAAATGCACATAAATATGACTTAGTTTTAGTTTGTGATTTCGGCAATGAATTTACCAATCCTCAGATCATTGATGCCATTGCAGATCTCCCCAATTTCCTCGCCCTTAACACACAAACTAATAGCGGAAATCGCGGTTATAATGTGGTCACAAATTACAGAAGAGCCGATTTCATCTCCCTAAATGAACCAGAATTTCGCCTCGCAGCACATGATAAAAGGAGCTCACTAGAGGGAATTGCGGCAGACATTTGTCAAATCATGACCTGCAAAAACATCTCGATCACTCGAGGTGTTGACGGCGTTTTTTCTTACACCTCTGATGGCAATTCAATGCAAATTCCGGCATTTGCGACAAATAGCGTAGACAGAATCGGTGCGGGTGATGCCTTTTTGTCCCTTTGCTCATTATGCCTAGCGAATCATTACTCTCCCGCCTTATCAAACTTCATTGGTTCGATAGCTGCTGCAATGAGCGTACAAATGGTGGGAAACCAAGAGTCCATAAAAAAAACCTCTCTTTGTAAATTTATTACCCGATTGATGAAATGACCCAAACACAACAATCTTTATCCTTAGATCTTTATCGAGAAATGGTTCGGATTCGGATGATCGAAGAGGCCATTGCTGAAAAATACCCAGAGCAGAAAATGCGCTGTCCTGTCCACTTAAGTATTGGGCAAGAAGCTGTAGCCGTTGGTGTATGTAAAGCGGCTTTACATACAGATTATCTCATCAGCAACCATCGCGCGCATGCCCATTATCTTGCAAAAGGGGGAGACCTCAAAGCAATGATTGCTGAAATTTATGGGAAAAGCACAGGTTGCTGCTCTGGAAGGGGCGGCTCGATGCATTTAGTAGACAAATCCGTTGGTATGTATGGCTCCACTCCAATCGTAGGAGGAAGCCTTCCAGTAGGTGTTGGCTTAGCATTTGCGACTCACTTAAAACAAGAAAAAAACGTCACGCTTATTTTCTTTGGCGAAGGAAGCACTGAAGAGGGAGTTTTTGCTGAAAGCCTTAACTTTGCTGCGCTCAAAAAGCTTCCCGTCTTGTTTGTTTGTGAAAATAACTTTTATTCCGTCTACTCTCCACTTGAAGTCAGACAACCTCAAGAGCGAGATCGAGCAGCTATTGCACGTGCGCACGGAATACTTGCAAAAACTGGGAACGGAAATGACGTTGAAGAGGTCCATCTACTTGCACAGGAGGCCATCCAATCCATTCGCGAAGGAAAAGGTCCAGTTTTTCTTGAATTTACAACATATCGACACAGGGAACATTGCGGGCCTAACTTTGATAACAATATAGGCTATCGAACAGAAGATGAGTTCCATTCTTGGGAAAAGAAATGCCCAATTCAGTTTCAATCTCAAAGAGTTCAGGCCGATATAAATGGCATCCGATCCTCGATCCTTACTGAGATCGAAGAAGCCTTTGCTTATGCAGAGAAAAGTCCTCTTCCACAATTTGACATTGAGAAAGAATCCCCCTATGCCTAGACAACTTAAATTCCATGAAGCTATCTTAGAAGCAACCGATCAAAAAATGGCTCAAGATCCCAATGTTTATCTGATGGGGCTTGGCGTACCGGATCCTAAAGGGATTTTTGGGACAACCTCTGGGCTAGAAAAAAAGTATGGTCCAGGTCGCGTTATGGACATGCCCACATCGGAAAATGCCATGACAGGCATTGGGATTGGATCTGCTATCCTCGGAATGCGCCCCATTATGTCCCACCAACGTGTCGATTTTTTCCTTCTAGCACTCGATCAACTCATCAACAATGCAGCTAAATGGAACTATATGTTTGGCGGGCAGATGAAAGTTCCACTAGTAATCCGCCTTATTATTGGTAGAGGTTGGGGACAAGGCCCTCAGCACTCACAATCACTACACAGCTTTTTCGCACATATTCCTGGGCTTAAAGTTGTGATGCCATCTACTCCTTACGATGCAAAGGGGCTGTTGATCTCCGCGATTGAAGATGACAATCCCGTCGTTTTTCTCGAACATCGATGGCTCCATAATACATTTGGGGATGTCCCCCAAGAAATGATCCGCGTCCCCATCGGCAAAGCAAAAATTGTCCGACAAGGAACGGACGTAACCATCGCAGCAACATCACACATGGTTTTAGAGGCTCTAAAAGCGTCAAAATGGCTCGAAAAAGATGGAATTTCAGCTGAACTCATTGATCTTCGAACAATCCGTCCTCTAGACAAAGAGACACTTCTCACTTCTGTCAAAAAAACAGGCCGGCTCATCGTTGCTGATCCCGACTGGAAAACGGTCGGAACTTCTTCTGAAATCCTCGCGATCGCAACGGAAGAGGCGTTTTCTTACCTCAAATCTGCGCCAGTTCGCGTAGCATATCCAGACAGACACACACCAACAAGCTGGGCCCTTGCCAACCACTTCTATCCAACAGCAAAACATATCGCTATAGAAGCTTTAAAAATGATGGGAAAACCGACCCATGCTCAATCACTGATTGAAGAACTCCTCAAACAGTGCACAGAAGAACCTCTGGATGTTCCAGATAAAGAATTTACAGGACCCTTTTAATTTTTAAGGTAAAACAATGAAAAAAGTACTCGTCATCGGTAGCAATTCTTTCTCTGGCAGTGATTTTGTCGACCTGCTTCTTGAAGAGGGAAAATATAACGTAATCGGAGTAAGCAGATCACCAGAAAAAAGCGCACTGTTTCTCCCTTATAAATCACGAAATTCCAAAAACTTCCAATTCCATCAAATTGATCTTAATAAAGATCTTCCGCGCTTAGCTGAGCTGCTCGATGAATTTCGCCCCGATTACATCGTGAATTTTGCAGCGCAAAGTGAAGTGGCTCCTAGTTGGGAAAATCCTCATCATTGGTTCCAAACGAACGCGGTCGCTCTCACCCAATTTGCCAACCTCATTAAAGACACCACCTACCTAAAAAAGTATGTCCACATTTCCTCTCCTGAAGTCTATGGCACATGTGTTGGAAATATCTTAGAAACAGCGCCATTAAACCCAAGCACTCCCTATGCTGCATCGAAAGCTGCAGGAGATCTGTCGTTATTTACTTTTGCGAAAAATTTCCCATTCCCCCTTGTCATGGTGCGCGCAACAAATGTCTACGGTGCACACCAACAGCTTTTTAAAATCATTCCCCGTTCTGCCATCTATCTAAAACTTGGGAAAACAATTGAACTCCACGGCGGAGGAACTGCAGTTAAATCCTATATCCATATCAGAGATATCTCGCGCGGTGAACTTGCCGTAATGGAAAAAGGGCGCACCGGTGAAATTTACCACTTATCTCCTGATCAAGGAGTCGCGGTAAGCGATGTAGTTCGTACAATTTGCGAAAAAATGAACGTTTCCTTTTCCGCCTCCACACAAACTGTGGCAGAGCGGCTCGGACAAGACAAAGCCTATACAATCGATTCTACGAAGGCTCGAACTGAATTAAACTGGAAACCCATCATCACTTTGGCTGAAGGGATAGGACAAACTGTTTCGTGGGTAGAAAAAACCTTCGACGAAATAGCAAAACAACCTTTAGTCTATATCCACAAGGAATAACGCAATGGAAATTGATCTACTCATCAACTACCCACGTGCAAAGCGTAATGTGCTAGAACGGGGTGCTACAAAAACAGAAGAAGACCGCCAAATCGCTCGCCAATTTGGGAAAGATTTCTTCGACGGAGATCGACGCCACGGATACGGAGGATTCAATTACCATCCCCGTTTTTGGCAACCTGTTGTGCCAACTTTCCAAAAGCACTTTAACCTCAACTCAGAGAGCAAAGTACTCGACGTAGGCTGCGGCAAAGGATTTATGCTCTACGATTTTTCCCAAATCATTCCCAATATTCAAGTGAAAGGAATCGATGTTTCCACCTATGCGATTGAGCATGCAATCGATGCTGTAAAACCTCTTGTTCAAGTAGCTGATGCGAGAAAACTCCCCTTTAACGACAAAGAATTTGATCTCGTAATTTCCATTAACACAGTCCACAATCTGGAAAAACCCGATCTAGCAAAAGCCCTACAAGAAATCGAAAGAGTTTCAAAAGGAAGTAGCTTTATTACCGTCGATGCGTACCGCAATGATGAAGAAAAAGAGTTGATGTACGCGTGGAATTTAACTGCGAAAACAATCATGCATGTCGATGAATGGAAGGCTTTTTTCAGAGAAGTTGGATATACCGGCGACTACTACTGGTTTATCCCATGAAAACACTTGCTGCAATCTTAGTCCAATTAAATGCCCCTCTAGAAATTGTTGAGCTTGAAATCCCTTCTTTAAAACGGGGCCAAGTTCTTGTTCAAATAGCCTATAGTGGGTTGTGCCATACGCAACTTAATGAGTGGAAAGGTTCCAAAGGACCCGACCCATTTCTTCCTCACACTCTAGGGCACGAAGGCTCTGGGATTGTTTTAGAAGTGGGAGAAGGGGTTACAAAAGTCAAACCGGGGGATCACGTTGTCCTCTCATGGTTAAAAGGGACAGGACTTGATGCGCCCAGCACAACTTACCAAGGACCTAACATCACAGTTAATTCAGGCGCCATTAGTACTTTTCTAGAAAAAGCGGTTATTTCTGAAAATCGGCTTATTCCTATTCCCTCCGAAATCCCTTTGAAAGAGGCAGCTTTGCTTGGTTGCGCTATTCCTACGGGAGCAGGCGTTGTCATGAATAACATGCAAATCAAAGAAGGGCAATCTGTCGTTATTTTTGGCGTTGGAGGAATCGGATTAAGCGCAATTTTAGCAGCAAAACATGCGAAAGCCAACCCCATTATTGCCATTGACATCCGATCCGAAAAGCTTGAAAAAGCTGAGTTGTTGGGAGCAACCCACATTGTCAATTCTCTGGATTGTAACCCTTTAACAAAAATATCAGAAATCCTCGGGAATAACGGCTCAGACTTTGCCCTTGAATCAGTGGGTAGAAAAGAGGTCATGGAAATGGCCTTTCAGTGCGTAAGACCGTTTGGTGGATTATGCGTACTTGCTGGCAATCTCCCCAAGGGAGAAAAAATTCAAATCGATCCATTTGATCTCATTAAAGGGAAAAAAATTATTGGCACATGGGGAGGTGGAGCAAATATTGATCGCGATGTTCCCCTTTTCGCTAATATTTTTCTAAAAGATGCAAACTTTCTAAAACCAATGATTAGTCATGAGGTCAAACTTTCAGAAATCAATGAACTTATGAGTGCCCTAAACAACGGACAAATTGCTCGCGGACTCATCGGATTTGGAGGTGTATGCATTTAGGAATTGAGGGAAAAGTTGCCTTTATCACTGGGGCAGGAAGAGGTTTAGGTAAATCCATTGCAAATTGCTTAGCTAGAGAAGGTGTGAGCATTATTGCAAATTCACGCAGCGAAGAAGATCTTCGCAGCTTAATGAATGAGCTTCCTAAACCAAAAAGCGAAATTGACCACCAATATTTCTGTGCAGACTTGGCAACAAATCATGGGCCAGAGGATCTATTAAACTTTTTAGATAGGCAACAAGTTACCCCAGATATTGTCATCCATAATCTAGGCGGCAACTTAAATATTACCGATCCTCTTTGCTCGCTTGACCAATGGCGGTCGGTCATGCGTATCAACGTAGAAGTTCCAATCGAATTAAACCGCATTTTCATCCCACAAATGCAAAAAAAAGGTTGGGGTCGAATTTGCCACGTATCATCAATTGCAGGGCTTGAAAACCAAGGCCCTCCCGCCTACTGCGCAGCAAAAGCCGCCCTCATCGCTTACGCAAGAAGCGTAGGGAGATATGTTGCGAAAGATGGGATTGTAGTCACCTCCATTCTCCCTGGAGCCGTCTTCACTGAAGGAGGCTATTGGGATACTGCTTCAAAAACAAGACCCGGACACGTAGAAAAATATTTGTCAGAACGTATGGCGATCAATCGATTTGGAAAACCAGATGAAATTGGTGAAGTGGTTACATTTATGTGCTCTAACCATTCCTCATTTTGTATTGGCTCAGCATTTTTAGTCGATGGAGGTCAAGGAAAAGTATTTTTTGGCCAAGAACTTTCATAGGATACCCGAAACATGCAACAGACTCTTTTAAATAAAGACTTACGCAAAGAAATTGTAGAAATGATTTTTCGTGCGAAAGAAGGGCACATCCCCAGCTCATTTTCCATCATCGATATCATTCACCATTTGTACTCAAAAGTACTTAAATTTGATCCAAATAACCCAAAGTGGGAAGAACGCGATTACTTTATCTTAAGTAAGGGACATGGGGGAGTCGCCCTTTACGTAGTGCTCCATAAATTTGGTTTTTTGAATCAAGAACACATTCTCTCTTACAGCTTAAAAGGGGGAATTTTAGGGGGACACCCAGATTCAACGAAAGTGCCTGGAGCAGAAGCCTGCACAGGTTCATTAGGACACGGCTTTCCAACTGCCGCAGGCGTTGCTTTAGGACTAAAAATTCAACAGAAACCAAACCGTGTTTACGCACTTTTAGGCGATGGAGAATGCAACGAAGGGACCATTTGGGAAACTGCCTTAGTAGCAGCAAAACAGCGCCTATCCAACTTAACAGCAATCATCGACTTTAACGGGTCTGCAGCTCAAATCTTGCCCGTTGACCCACTTGCAGACAAATGGAGAGCATTTGGCTGGAATGTCGTAGAAATTGATGGACATGATGAGAATCAATTAGAGCTTGCTTTTTCTGCCCCTCGAAAAGAAGGTCCTCTCGCAGTGATTGCGCACACTACAAAAGGAAAAGGGGTAAGCTTTATTGAAGGACACGGAAAATGGCACCATAAAATCCCTACTCACGAAGAGCTAAAACTGATATTCGAGGAACTGAAATGAAAAAACTACGACAAGAATTTGCCGATACAATGTTAGAAGTTGGCAATACCGACCCGAATCTCGTCGTGATGGTGGGAGATATTAGCCATGGAATTTTGCAACCTTTTGCAAAAGCGCACCCTCACAGATACTTTAACGTAGGAATTTGTGAGCCTACCATCGTAAATATGGCAGCTGGCGTTGCTAAAACTGGCCTTATCCCCGTCGTTCATACAATCGCACCTTTCATCATCGAAAGAGCCTATGAGCAAATTAAACTCGATTTTGGCTATCAACAACTAGGCCTCAACCTTATTAGCGTAGGCTCAGCTTTTGACTACGCGCAATTGGGCTGTAGCCACCACTGTTATAATGATATCTCACTTATGAGCCATTTCAAAAAGGCTCAAATTTTTTTTCCTTCAAGTGCGATGGAATTGAATATCCTTTTTAAAGCTGTATACAACAATGGCGGCATTAACTACTTCAGACTCCCAGAAAAACCCCATGGGATCACTCTTTCTCCAGAAAGCATTGAAGTTGGCAAGGCAATTAAAGTAACTACTGGAGAAGACCTAACAATTGTTGTCATCGGACCACAGCTTAAAACCGCTTTTGATGCTGCCGTTGCGTTAAAAAAGGGCGGAATTACAACAGAAATTCTTTACTACCCGACGATTAAACCATTCGATCAGGATTCCTTAATCGCTAGCGCAACTAAGACAAAAAGGGTCCTCGTAGTTGAAGAAGCCTCTGCTCACGATGGGATGTTCAACTATTGCTTAAGGGCCCTCATGCACACCCCAAATATAGAGTATGCACAAATAGCCATTGACGACTTCGTCCACCAATATGGGACATATGAAGAACTTTGCGATGAGTTAGGATTTTCCGTGTCTGGTATATTGCGTACAGTTGATGAAAAATTCAACTTGAAGCTCAATCTAATAGCTCAAAGGGCTTAAAAGTGAATCCAAAAATTTATGTAATTACCTATCATAAGTTTAACCACTGCCCCGATTACCACAAAAATGCAAAACCGCTTGATGAGCGTTTTTTAAAAAGTGATGACCGCTATATTTATTACCTAATCGACAAAGAGGTCCCTGCTCCCTTAAAGGACAAACCTGTTATATTAGAAAACAAACTAAGCGAAACCTTTCATGAGGCGGGCGGCAAATACTTTGGTGAATGGTCGTTTCTTCTCGCAGAAGAGCAGGTTGCATTTTGCGAATACCCATTTTTTATGATTTCGTCGAGGTTCTATGAGAAAAACAACTGGCTACACAAAGATCTTAACCAAGAATGGGACTCATTATTCGGCCACTTTAACCACTTTAGATGGGGTTACTTGCCTAGCTATGATCGCCCATTGAGATGGATCGATCTTTCCTGGGAAAAAGACTTTAAAAACCAAGCATGGAACTATAAGTTTTTTCCATTCACAGATAAAACTTATGAACTGATCGAAGAGCTCTATGGAATTAATATTCCCCGCGACTATCAGTTTACTGCAGATCTTTTCTGCAATTACATCGGATTTAAAAGTCGTGACGAGCTCCTTGAATATACAGCATTTTACCGACCGATCATCGACTACTTTTTCGATGCTAATTACCAACCCAAAAGAGATATTTCTAAATATGTACGCACAACTGGCGGATTTAGAAACGAAAAAAGCTTTACGTTCATCCTAGAGCTAATCTGCCACCTGTTCTTTTTTCAAAAAAAACAAAGGTATTTTGCTCTTCATTACAATGGCTATTATTCAATTGATGAAGCGAACAAAAAAATGGACCGTCTAAAGCGCTTCAGACTTCCTCTTTTCAAATATGCAAACCGCCTCTTACGTTGGCAGTATCGACGGATGAAGACCGAGGGCTTTCTTGCTCCCATACAAACGCTTCTAAAAAAGTAATATCCCACTTGTTAGTTAGCAACCCTATATTAAAAGACTGGATAGTCAGGTAATTCCGGTTCTCCAATGAGCACACGAACTTTTCATTGATAGCATTATCGAAAACTTGTCCACCACAAGCCGTTACCATGAAAGCATAGCGCCAGCCCCAGGGAAATAAATGAATCAGCTTAATATCTTACGCTGAGACAAAAACTCCCTTAACGCTTTTCTTTCGCCAATTTCATTGATACCACTGAAGCTGTTTTTTCCAGATAAAATCATCAAATATAATAATGGTTCCTAGCTGTACATACTTTCCAAAATATTGGAGCACTCAGGGAGTTCTTTCAGAAAAAAGAATATATGACGAGAGATATAAAAAATCGCTATTCTCCAAAAAGGAGAATGCAAACCGAACGTTTTTTGTTCGACAAACACCCCTAAGAACTCAGAGCAGCTTCGGATCTTTGCTGCGTATTCCAAAGAAATGCATATTGCCCATTCGACGAGATCAGCTCTAAATGAGAACCTGTTTCCACAATCCGGCCTCTTTCCAAAACATAGATCTGGTTAGCATCGATTACCGTTGAAAGCCTGTGCGCAACAATAATAATTGTTTTCTTTCCTTGAAAATGGCTCAAGGCTTTTTGAATTAATTTTTCCGATTGCGTATCTAAACTACTTGTCGCCTCATCAAGGATTAAAACTTCAGGATTACGGACAAATGCGCGCGCCAATGCAATTCTTTGACGCTCTCCCCCAGAAAGACGGTATCCTCTCTCACCTAATACAGTCTGATACCCTTGAGGCAATCGTGAAATAAATTCATGAGCCTCGGCCATCTTCGATGCAAGAACAACTTCATCAGCTGTTGCATCAAGAAAGCCGAAACGAATATTTTCCTCAATTGTGTCATTAAAAATGAAAGTATCTTGGCTTACTACCCCTAAAGCATTACGCCAACTTTCCAAGCTAAATTCTTTGATCTCATGTTCATCGACCAGAATTTTGCCTTGTGTTGGCTCATATAAGCGAACAAGAAGATCCATAATGGAGGATTTTCCAGCTCCAGAAGAGCCAACAAAAGCTACTGTAGAACCTTTAGGGATAGTAAATGTCGCATCTTGAATTGCCGGTTCGTTTGTGTCGTTATACTGAAGCTTGACATGATCAAAGGCAATATATCCTTTAATCTTAGGAAATACGTTACCTTCTTGCTTGGCATAGCTTTTCCCTTTAGCACTTAATATTTCTTCAAGTCTTTCAACAGGTCCCCAATTAGAAGCAATACTAGTTATCCCAGCCAAAAATAATTGAAATCTGCCATTAATACGGTAGACAATCGTAACAAATGTTAGCAAAATCGGCAGGGCATTTGTATGCTTGTTCACCAGAATTTTCTCTCCCACAATCAAAAATATCCCCACTAAAACGACTCCTGTGATTTCACTAATTGGGGGGATAGCGCGGCTCCAATAAGCAAGCGTTTTTGTAGCCTTAGCAACTTTATTAAGAGTTGAAAGAATGCTTTCTAGCACATTTTTTTGTTTTGCAAATGTATGAATGACTCTCATCCCATTGAGACTTTGTATAGTGTTTTTACTAAACTCTACAAGATGCTCGGAAAGAAGGATCGAAATTTTCGAGATTTTTTGAATAATAATTTTAAGCGAAATACCAATTAATCCAAATAAAACAACAGCAAATAATGTTAGTGGAACCGACAGAAAAAACATAACCCCTATCGAGGCGCAAATTGTAAAGGCAGCTACAATGGAGCAGTTTGCAGCATCCATTACAGTGGGGATCAAGATAGACGGTATTTTTGCATACTCGACGAGATCCCCAATCTTATATTTGCTTACACAAGGAAATGTAAGAGACAAAATCTGTTGATAAACCCTTTTTTGTGTATCGATTTGAATACGGGTAGCTAAAAGAATAGCTGTGATTTGTCCTATATAAGTAAGTGCGCTTCTAAAAGCTTGCAGCAGAAGGGCTGCTGCTAAGAAAAACACGAAAAGCTCCCGTGTATTAAAAGAAGCAATCCAATTAAAAATAATGGGATGTAAGAAAAATGGGTGATCCAAAGCGTTGTTACCGCTTAGAGCGCTGAAGGAAAGCAAGATACACCCAAAAGAGAGACCTTCTAAAAGCCCTGCCAAAATATTTGGGATTAAAATAAGGCCGAATACAAATAAGTTCTTCCCCTTTTCGCCTAGAAAAATACCCCTAATTATTGGCTTTGAAAATCCTTTCATTCAATTCGTTGCTCCAAAAAAGTCTGCGCTATTGATACTAACATCGATCTGTAAAAACTGCAATTCATGCTCAATGGACAAGAGAAATCGTGAAATAAAATTCAGCCCCAATTATACTCCGCGCAAAGCTGATCATAGAGAGTTTCATTCAGATGAGTTTCACTTTAATGGGAAGAATTGGGAATCGATACTCCAAAACGTTATGTATCGCTAGAGCGACACTTCACATTCTCGCAGTTTTTTGCTCCATTCTTTTTTTCCCAATCAGCTGGCTTCTTAAACTATTGGGGATTCGGGTATTTGTTTCAGGAACAGCGATAGGGCACTTCACAATCGAACCTGAAACCTACTTAAAAGAGCAGAGACTAGGAAGAATTCCAAAATACAAATCTATTTTATTCCCTCCCTTCAAACCGGTTATTTCTCGACACCCATGGAAGCTCAATACTTGTAATGACTATCTTACTCACCTATGGAAACAACGATTTTGGGTGATCACAAATCCCCTTATAGCATTTCTCCTGTACCCCATACTAGGTGGACCCTATCTGAAAAAACCATTATTTTTTCGCAAACACTGGCTGTTTCATCAAAATCAATATTGGGAGCTAAAAGCTGGAAATCGACTTTTTGATATTCAAGCTGAGTACTACAAAAAATTCCCCACATTTAGCCCAGCTGAATCAATGTTAAAAATCCCAACAGCTGATGAAGAAAAGGGAAGAAAAGTCCTGAGTCAGTGGGGAATTGGCAAGGAGGACTGGTTTGTCTGTTTTTATGCAAGAGAACCTGGCTTTTATGATTTTAGAGATGCTCAAGTACAAGGACTACGTTACGCGGACATCGACACATACCACTTAGCATTACAAGAAATCTCACAAAGGGGCGGCTGGTGCATTCGAATGGGATCGCCAAATACGAAACCTCTTTCAACCAAACTATCACAAATTCCTCGCATTATCGATTATCCCCACACCGAGTTCGTTTCCCCCTTTATGGACGTGTTTCTTTCAGCCAAGTGCCGCTTTTTTTTAGGAGGGGCAAGTGGAATCACCCTTTTACCCGGGTTATTTGGAAATCCAAGTGTTGTGGCAAATCTTGTTCCCGTTAATGTGCTCCCTCCTTACCCAAACGATATAGGCATTCTTAAACTCCATTATTCGCAAAAGAAAAAACGACTCCTTACATTCCCAGAAATTTACAAAACAAGACTTGGAATGTCTCACGAAAACCGTGATTTCGAAAAGGCACAAATTGATCTCATCGATAATACAGATGAAGAAATTCACGAGGCTGTAAAAGAAATGCTAGATCGCTTGGAAAATAGATTTATTGAATCCGACCATCACCCACAACTACAAAAACGATTTATGGATAGGATACCGAGCGAAGCTTGGAGTAAAAATTGCTGCGCCCGCATAGGAGCACATTTTTTAAATAAATACGCTGATTTATTTTGATGGATAAAACTAAAACAAAAACTTTTGTCATTGGAAGCGCAGGCTTTTTGGGAAAGCATTTTCTTGAGAGCTACCGTAATGATGAACCTAAAACGATAGGAACTCAGCACTTCTCTTCGGATAAGCCCTTCTATTTTAACCTGGAAAAACCAGATATTAGAGCACTTCCTTTAAACGAAGGATATACACATGCGTTGATTGCCGCTTCGACGGGACTTTTTGTCGAGTGTGAGAAACAGTATGAAAAAACAGCTGTTGGCAATGTTTACGGAACGCTTCAACTGGCCAAAAGCTTAGCAGAAGTGAATATTACCCCTATCTTATTTTCTTCATCATATGTTTTTGACGGCAACGATGGACAATACTCAGAAGAAAGTTTGATTAACCCCATCAATGGATATGGGCTTCAAAAAGCGGAAGTAGAAAAAAAAATTGACCACGTCTGCAAAGGAAATTACCTTCTTCTTCGCTTGAGCAAAGTATTTACACTTGCAAAAGGAGACGGGACTCTCCTCGATGAAATTGTGCAAAAGCTAGTGTCTCAAAAAACTATTTTTGCCGCTCATGATCAGATTTTCACCCCCATTCTCATCGATGATGTAATTCGCATAACCCAGCACCTACAAGCTCTTAGAGCTACGGGATTATATCATATTTGCGGCACAGAAAACTGGTCTAGATACGACCTCACAAAAACCATTTCCAGCTTATTATCGAGTCCTCCCACAATCATACAGTCGATCTCTCTCGACGATCTTCCCGACAAAATAAAAAGACCGAAGAAAACAAATATGCTATGCCAAAAAGCGTTAAACACAGGCATTAGTCCTCCAAAAACTGTGACTGAATGTATTCAAATCATGCAAAACTTATGGGTAGAACATGTCTAGCACTCTATTAAAATTTGGAGACCATTGGTCCTTCAACATTCGAAATGATCCCAAACGATTGGCTTTTGTTCTGGCTCGTTATCACTTTGCCACCAAAATGATGCAAAATCCTACTTCAGTCCTAGAGCTAGGCTGTAGCGAAGGGGTTGGAGCCCCTATACTAACGCGTCAAGCAAAAAAATATACTGGAATTGATTTAGACATGTCAGCAATCAAAAGCGCACAAACTAATTTCCCAGAAGATAAATTCCAATTTACTCATGATGACTTCATGGGAAATCTTTATGGAAAATTTGACGCTGTGGTTAGCTTGGATGTCGTCGAACACATTTTACCAGAATTTGAACACATCTACTTTGAAACAGTTCGAAAAAATGTTTCTGATGAGGGGATTTGTATCATTGGCACACCTAATATTACCGCTGCTCCCTTTGCCTCTGAGGCAAGTCAATTGGGCCACGTAAATCTTTTTACTCAAAAGCGCCTAACGACCACTCTTGGAAAGTATTTTAAATTTGTATTCCCCTTCGGGATGAATGATGAAGTTGTCCATACAGGATTTTCTGGCATGTCACACTATTTAATTTGCATAGGATTTAATTAATATGATCAAAGAAACAAAATCTAACTGGGAATGCGTTACCAGCATAATTAAACAGGAAACTCCTGTTACTCTTAGCGAGCTAACTACTCAATTGTTTCTTGATCAACCTGAAGAGCTCCTCTCATTCTTAAATCAATATAAATTCGCTTCAAAATTACTAAAAAAAGATCAAAAAGTTTTAGATATTGGGTGCCGAGAGGGGCTAGGTTCCTATATTTTGGCCAAGGAAGGGGTTGAAGTACACGGGGTGATAGAGATGAACACAGAGTATAAGATGGCCCTAGCCAACTTCTCTCACCCAAATCTCACATTTTCTTGCCAAAAGGTCTCGCAAATTCCATCAAGCAATTGGGATGCAATTATCTGCTTAAATCATCCTGATTCTCTAAAAACTCAAACAGAGATTTTTTTAAAGGACTTGTACGCAAAGCTAGATAACTCAGGCCTTGTGATTTTGAGTCTTCCCGCCGATTTATCTTTATTTGAAAAAGTTTCTAAATTTCTACAGGATAAATTTATGTTTTTTTGGAAATTTGCCATATATAACGACACAATCATTCCAGATAATAAAACCCTAATTCCTCTTTTACCATCACTCATAATCGGCGGAAAAAAAAGGAAATAAACGTGCGTCTTTCGATCATCATGCCCAACTATAATCATGGACAATTTTTAAGATCACGGATCGAATCTATTCTTGAGCAGCTCACAGATGAAGATGAATTGGTCGTCGTCGACGACGCCTCCACTGATGAGAGCGCTTCAATTATTGGTAAATACGCATCAAAAGACTCAAGAGTTCGCCTTATTCAAAATGGGCAAAATATGGGGCCTGCAAAATCGGCCAATATCGCAATAGAACACGCAAAGGGTGAATACGTTGCATGGCTGGCATCTGATGACATCATGCTCCCTGGGTTTGTTAAGCAAAATATGGCCATTTTGCAAAAAAACCCGAAAATTGGAATTGTCTGCTCAAGTTTTGTTGAATGGGATGATCGCTTTCCCTCAGAAACAGTACAATATGAACCTCAACTAAATGTAGATAACCCCCAGGTATTTTCCCCCTCAATAATTACTCAAGTTTTTTGGAATACCAATTTTTGGATTCCAGGAAATACAGCAATTACTAAGCGGAGCCACATTCTCAAATATGGTCTCTTTAATAGCTCATTTGGGCATCTTTGTGATTGGTTTTTATTTCATACAATTGCTCTTTATGAAGGAGCTGCCTACATTCCTTCACCACTTGCTCTTTTCCGAAAAAACAACCAGTCTTATAGCAGCCAATCTCGTAACCATCTCGTAAAAAAACGGATGATAGAAAAAAACGTAATCGACTATATCTCTCTTCCCGAAAATAAAGAGCTTAGAAGACGCTTTAAACAAGCTGGTCTTTTTCGATTCATTATCCGAAATGAGCTAATTCAGTTACTCAAAAACCCTCGTTCATGGGATCTACTCCTCTCATTTTTGCACAGAGGGATCTCTAGAAAATTCAAAAAAACATACTCTAAGGAAAAACTTTATGACATCAATCACAACCCAGCTTAAGTCAGCGCTCCAGACAGGATTCAAAAAATTGGGATATCAAATACGTAAACACTATGAAGCATGTGATGATATTGGCAGGGAGTATGAAGACCTTCCTGACAGCCCATTTCCAAGGTTTACCCTCAAAAAAGCTCCCCCGACTCCTTGGTCAGGAAATGATGTAAAATTCATCGTGGATAATGGCAAAACTAAGCTGGAAGAAGTGGTCTATTATTCACACTTGAGCTTGCTAAAGATGTGTAAAGATTTTTCCTTTAAGACCGTTTTAGACATCGGTAGCCATGAGAGAAGAGTAACCAGAATATTTGAACATATTGGAAAAAAAGTGACCACCATCGAAGTTGCACCAGGTTACGAAGCTGATATCAAAGCCGATTATCTGTACCACCAATTTACCACCCAATTTGATGCTATTTGGTGCAGCCAAACATACGAACACCAAAGAAATCCTGGGCTATTTTTGGATAAATTATTTGATGACTTATCCGATGGCGGCGTCTTAGCTCTTACAGTTCCCTTTCAACTCGATCATTATGTTTTATTTGGTCATTTGAATATTACATCTCCACTTATGCTGATCTACCACTTAGTCTGTGCTGGGTTTGATTGTAGCGACATCTGCATGAAGTGCTATAATGGCTCTATAGCAGTCATTCTTAAAAAGAAATACAATGGAATTAAAAGAGGACTCTCTTTTGGGTCATTACCTTTGCTAAACTCGACAAAATCTGCAGCCAAAGAGTTGCTTGGTGATGAGCTTTTCGCTCAAATGAAACAATCTTTCCCCCCATGTCTTGCTGACGAAGTAGAACGAAATATTCTCACTTCGCATATTAAATCAATCAATTGGAGCGACCCTATTTAAAATCAATGCAAATTGAAGATATAAAAAAGTTGCAAAACCAAACCTATAGTACTATGATTTCGTGATCTATGAGCCTACCCACAAAGACAAAAACACTTAAGACAGTTTGGCCGGTTAAACAAACGGTAAATCTTGGGAATTTAATTACTTTCCGCCAAGAGATTGAGCTTATCTGCACGGCTTATGGGTATTCAAACGCCCTTATTTTTTTTGAACAAACCCCTCCCCAAATTCAAACTCAACTTTCTTATTTCAATGATGTTTTAAAATCTGAAACCATTGCGATTAAAGTTATTTTTGATTGTTTGGGCAAAGAAGATGTTGAGTGGCCTCCCAACGATCCAGAAATTGAAAAGTGGTCTTATGGTTCTTTTAAAAGAGTAGGTCTTTTGCATCAAAAAACTAACTTATTCCCCAACTTATCTTGGCCGTTAGATAACCTTAATAAAGCAAAGGATCTTTACGAAAATCTAAGAACAAACTGCGAAAAAGTGATCGCTGTACATTTAAAGAATCAAGGAAAGGGCCAACCAGAAGAGAGCAATGCACAATTTTCATCTTGGGCGGAGTTTTTTTCTGAAAATCTTCACATTAAATTTCTTCTTTTAGGCGACGATCACTTTCCTTCGCATTTACTCACCCCCAATTTAGTATTAGCAAGGCAAATGGATGTCAATTTAATCACCCAACTTGCCTTTTGCAGCCTTTGTGATGGCTTTTTGGGGATGGCTGCTGGAATAGCAACGGCGGCATGTCTAAGTACTACCCCCTATGTTATCTTTAAGCACCCATCCCACCACGTCGCAGAAATGGAAATAGAACTTGGCGATTTAGACCATCTTTCTTTTGCCCTAGGCAACCAAAAATTATGGCGAATTACTGATGACCTCAAAAATATTCGTGCTGGTTATGAGGTATTAAAATCATGAATCAGCCCAAAAAAGCTGTTCTTTGCGGTGCCTCCCAAGGGATAGGGAGAACCATAGCCTATAAATTCCATTCTCTTGGTTGGGAAGTTGCAATCCTCGATGTTCAATCCAATGAGGAAATGCAAAGCGCTGGGATCAATATGCATACTTGCGATGTAAGCGATTTTATAAAAACTGAATCTACATTCAAAAAAATATTCGAGGATTTTGGAACCGTTGATGTCCTTGTCAATTGCATCAGAACAAGGCAAAAGGCCCCTTCAACAGCCCCCTTGTTTGAGCAGTGGGAAAAAGCCTTAAAAGTTGATCTAAATACTTATTTAAATGCCTCCTTGATCGTATGTGAAAAGATGAAGACCCTTTCGAAACCCTGCAATATTATTCAGTTCTCCTCTATCACTTCGCACTTAATAACTCTGAGAGAATCAATGTCTTATCATACAGCAAAGGCTGCGATCAATCAGATGACCAAATATTTGGCTGTTCAATACGGCCCCTATAATATCCGAGTCAATGCGATATCTCCAGGTCTCATAAGCAATGAAAAATCAGAAAACTACTCAAGCATGCCGGATGCAAGCTTGTACTCGAAACTTGCACTACATATCCCATTGAGACGTAGCGGTTCTCCAGAGGAAGTCGCAGAAGTAGCTCTCTTCCTCTCTACATCAGCATCTTCTTTTATTTCCGGCCAAGAAATTGTGGTTGACGGTGGATTAAGCATCTGCGAGCAGGTTGGAATCGCCCTGCAAAAAGAGTAAATACTTAAAAAAAGAAAAATAATATGACTGATCTCATTTTGAGCGTATCTCTTCCAACTTATAATCATGCCATCTACTTGCCAGAGAGAATCCCATCTATCCTTGCAGCAATGCCTCAAAATGCCGAATTAATCATTGTAGACGATGGATCGACTGATAACAGCGAGGAGATCATTAGATCCTTTGCAGAGCAAGATTCAAGAATCATTTTCATGAAAAACGAAAAAAATCTCGGGGTTATTAAATCACTTCACAAAATTACGGCAACTGCGCGCGGAAAGTACATGTCTTTCTTATCAGCTGATGATTATATCCTCCCTGAATATTTTTCTAAGATCCTACACTTTGCAGAAAAATATCCTAGTTTTGCAATTTATGTATCAAACTTTGGGTATTCAAATGATGTGATTCCAAAGAGCCACGATGAGATTAAATCTGACTTCTTACTTCCAAACCCTAAAGGGCCCTCTTTCTTTGGCCCAAAACAAACTATTCACCTATTTTCTCATACAGCATTTTGGGTGCCAGCACACTGCTCCATTATTCAAAGAGAGACCCTCCTTCAACTCGGCGGCTTTCGAGAAGAGTTTAAACACAATACTGATTGGTTTTTGTTTCATGCTGCTGCATTAATTGGAGGAGTTGCATACCTCCCAGAAACTCTTGCTGTATGGCGGCTTGACAACAAAGGATATACCTCGCAAACAACTAACCATGATCAGAATCTTTTTAATGTTCAAATTAGTATTTTTAATTATTTGAGAAAATCAGAGAGGAAAGATCTTAGACCTCTTTTTGCAAGATCGGGGGTATTAAGGGGTGTTCTTAAACAGCGATTTTTTTACTTTTTATTTCGTCCTGTCTATTGGGACTTTCTTCTATTTAGCTGTATTAGATATATCAGAAATTCTTGGAAGAAATTGCGCGCAAAATTCAGCACATCCCTTTCATTTTCCCACCATTAACATGGAAGCATGATCCAGTAATCCAACTCGCTTCATCGCTTGCAAGAAATAAAACAAGTGGAGAAATATCAACTCCCTGTCCCATTCTTCCTAACGGAATTTTCAACGCTTCTTTAGATCCCATTTCTCTTGCTACTTCTTCAGGAGGCAGATTTTTTTCACAAGAGATCTGCTGGACACTTTTATCCCATGAATCGGTTTCTACAGAACCCGGACAAACACAGTTAACCAAAATCTTCTCAGATGCGAGAAAATTAGAAAGATATTTGCTGAAATTAATGGTACTTGATTTCGTGCTCGTATAATGGGGGTTATAAAAACCGGGTTCAATTCCTGAAATGGAAGAGATATTGATAATTCGAGGTGACTGGGAGACTTTTAAGTGAGGGATTGCTTCTTTGCAAAAATGAACCATGCTCATAACATTGAGTTCGAATGCATCGCGCCAATTTTGGGCCTTCATGTCAAAAAAATCCCCAAATTGGGTGGCGCCTCCTACATTATTAACTAAAATATCTAGCCCGTTAAAATGTTGAACTGTATGAGCTATTACTTTTTTAACATCTTCTTCTTTAGTGACGTCCGCCTGTACAGCTAAGACGCCACGTTTATTTTGAAGCTCTCTTAAGTCCTCAATACCTCTGGCACAAATGGCAACCTGCGCTCCAGCATCAATAAATTTTTCTGCTATTGCTCTTCCGATTCCCTTCGACCCTCCGGTAATAAGGACCTTTTTTCCACTAAAATCAAAGCGGATTGTCACTTAATTTTTCCTACGCCCACTCCAATCAAATAATGAGCCATTGGAGAAAATCCTGTGTGAACTACCTCATCATTCATCGAAAACATAAAGACATTCGCGAATTCTTTTTGTAGAGCTTCCCTTAAAGTGTCTCCACTTTTGAGGTTAATATGCCCTTTTTGACTTCCTTCGCTCGCGTACTGGTGAGCCGTAATATTTGGGGTTCCCAAAATTAAGATCCCATCTTGATTCAAAGAACCTGCAATATTCGATACAAACTTCTCTTCCAAAGAAAAAGGGATATGTTCGATTACATCTAGAGCAAAAGCCGCATCAAATTGCCCCTTTACCGGAGATTCGGTCATGTCGTGAATGCTGTACGTACAGCGATCACCATAAGTATTTCTTTTTACAGCATCTTTGATCACTATGGGCTCAAAATCTATCCCATGAACTGAGTCGACAGACTGAAGTACAATCGGGGTACCAATTGAATCTCCACACCCCACTTCTAAAACACGTTTTTTCCCCACGAACATTTTAGAGCAAAACTTATAGCGAGAAAAAAGAAAGCACATGTGGCGAGGGTCGTTGCGCCAAATATGGCTAGTGTATGGGCCCATTACAACACCACCTTGAGAATTGTAAGTATCAAACTGCGTTTGATTTTGAGCTTCTTTTGCAATTGCTGTCATAACTTTGTTTCCTAGTTTTTAGTTTACTAATGGGATAAGAACTCTTCTTGGAGCCATCTCAGATATTTTCCCAAATATACTTCGAGTATTTTCTAAAGACGTCACGAGAAAATTACTATTTTTTGGAATCGAACATTTTTTCACACATCTTACTGTTACTGGAACATTTTGATAACTAATTTGATCTTTTTGTTCATCATCATCAAGTATGCAGATAAGCTCGGAAAAATCTGTTTTCAAATGATAGCCCAATGTGGCCAACATTAAACTAGCCCCATACCCATAAATATTGTTTTCGAATTTTTTCAACTGTATGGATAACAAATCCATTTGCTTTGTGTAATTTTGAATCGCTTTCTCTATGCTTGCCTTTTTTTCAGCTACATCCACAGAAGGAGTGACTGTCGTTTTTCCTTTTCGGAAAGCGATCAACATAGCACCACCACAAGAACCTTGGCGATTGTATTCATGAGAAACATACTCTCCACCTATCTCAGCAATCAATCTTTGAAAGCTTGACAAATCAAAATAGTGGTAATGTTGGTGAAAAATCGCATCAAAGCGATTCGCTTCGATTAAATTTTCAAGACAAGGAATCTCAAAAACATACAATGCATGCGGAGCCCCTTTTTCCAAAAGGGCGGTAAGCATTTCTCTCGGATTTGCAACATGCTCTAAAACATGTCTGCAAAAAATAAGATCTGGTAATAGCTCTTCTTTTCCAAAGTCTACTTTTTCTATGAACTGACCGAGAATCTTAACCCCATCGATAATTTGTCCATCTTGTAAAGAGCACACAGGGTCAACTACGCAACGTTTTTCTATATCAACTTTCTTTGCTAAATAAAGATCATTCCCACCTACATCGAGGAGAGAGTTGAAAGTTTGAGATCCTTTTATGCTAGAAAAGAAATTTAGAAAAAATTCTGAACCTAAACAAGCGGACTTGGAAAGGCTTGTCCGAAAAGAATATTCAGATGCCGTGTACAATAGTTCGGGAGAAAGCTGAACTCCAAGCTGTACATGGCCACAATCATTACAAATCAAAAGGCGCTGATCAAAGTAGAGTATTTTAAGGGGATCATAGCAACCATACTTTTCCGTAAGAGGTAATTTAGGAAGGTCCCACAACAGAGCTAAATCGGAGTGATTACAAACACCGCACTTTTCAACAGTTCTTTTTTCCATTATTAGCGTTCACTTTTTAAGACTTACAAATATGTTCAAGACAAATCTTGCACTTTGAGTTTTTAGCATAATCTATCCTTTTCATGCTACTTTAACCTATCTCAGTAAAATGTTTAGTCGATTTTTTGATTCTTTTGAGGTTGCCCCCGTACAGAAAGGACTCTTCCCCAATTTATCCGTGATTAGCTATACTAACTCTAACTTACCCCTTCGTTAGAAATGAATTGTAACCTTAGGCTTTGATATTATGAATAATAAATTGATGTTGGGGGGCAATATTTTTGGACACTTTGCTGACAAAAAACAGACTTCGACTCTTTTAGCAAAAGCAAAAAACCTGGGCATTACCGCGATTGATACAGCAGACGTCTATTCAAATGGTCTTTCTGAAGAATTTATTGGAGAAAACATTAAAACAAATAGAGAACAATGGTTTGTTGCTACAAAAGTGGGGCTGCAGTCACACGCTTCTCCAGAGGGTCTTGGGAGAAAAAACAACATCATTCAAAGAGTTGAAAATAGTTTAAAAAGGCTAAAAAGCGATTATATAGACCTATATCAAATACATCATTTCGACCCCTTAACACCTTTGGAAGAGACCCTAGAAGCATTTGAATTATTGGTAAAGCAAGGAAAAATCCTAGCAGCTGGAATTTCCAACTATAACCTAAATCATTTAAAGTTACTAAAAGAGGGCGACTCAAAGTGCATTAAATTCCACCAAATGCCACTAAACATCACCAATTTCAGCCAAACAAAACAGGTGCTATTTGAATCGACAAAACAAAACATTTCAATTCTAGCCTACTCAAGTCTAGTTCGTGGACTGTTCAATGAAAAATATATTTCAGGAGACATCCCTTCGGGTTCGAGAGCTTCAATAAGTAAGAACGTGCAAGCAGACTTAACTCCTGATTTTTTATGCCGATTAGAAAAAACTGCCAAGTTGTGTAAAAACCATCAAGTTTCTTTACTTGACGCTGCTATTCAGTGGGTTGCTCAGCAACAAGATGTAAGGTGGATAATTGTTGGCATTAGAGAGGTTGACCAACTTACATCTGTCAACCACGCAGCAGCAAATACGTTGCCCAAAACACTACTCAACGAACTGGAAGCTATTTGGTTAGGCTTTCGGCCTTTTAAAAAATGACCCTTTCGGCAATTTGTCTGCCAATCGCGAAACTTGCCGTTGCTGCGGGTGAGGGCGCATTTAGAACATGCACCATGTTTTTTTCTTCCAAAATAGAAAAATCATCCACTAATTTTCCATCTCTTGTCACAACTTGAGCCCTGATTCCCGCTCCTCCTGGAGATAGATCCTTTTCCTGAATTTCAGGAATTAGTTTTTGAAGGTCGCGAAGAAAAAGCCTTTTACTAAAGGAACGCGCCATCTCGTAAAAGCCTGCACGCCAATATTTAGAGGCCATTTTCCAAAATCCAGGATAGGAAATTACATCCATACAGTCCTTTAAACTGAAATCAACTTTCCGATACCCCTCTCTTGCAAGAGCCAAAATTGCGTTCGGCCCTGCCTCAACTTTGCCATTAATCATCCTTGTTAAGTGAACTCCAAGGAATGGAAATCGAGGATCTGGCACTGGGTAAATGAGCCCCTTTACAAGGTGGTTTTTCTCTTTTGTAAGCTCATAATATTCTCCCCTAAAAGGAAGAATTTTTTGAGGTGCCTGTTTTTTACCCATCGCTTCTCTTGCGATTCGATCTGAAAATAATCCCGCGCAATTGATGAGTTGCTTTGTCGTGTACTCATTTTTAGGCGTATTGATCCGAATTGAATCAGATTGCGCATCAATGGCTATCACCGCTTCATTGAGACAAACTTCCCCACCTAAGCGCTGAAACTCTGCGCTCAGTTGTTTGGCAACCTCTTTGTAGGAAATAATAGAACAATCGGGAATCCAAAGAGCATCAATGGCTACGACATGGGGTTCGATTTCCTTTAAACGAGATGGGCCTACCCTTTCCATCGCAACACCGTTAGCTCTACCTCGATTTTCAATCTCGTCGAGCTTTGCTATTTGAGACTTTTCTGTCGCAACGATCACTTTTCCAAGCTTTTGAGTTGCAATGTTAAATTTTTGGCAAAACTCGAGCAGTTCGCTTTTTCCTGCAGTACAATTTTTCGCTTTTAAAGAGCCTGGCTTATAATAGACCCCTGAGTGGATGACTCCGCTATTATTTCCTGTTTGATGCCTTGCTACTTCTTCTTCTTTTTCAAGTATGGTCACTTTCAAGTGAGGGTGGGAGCGAAGTAATTGGTAGCCAGTAGCTAGCCCAACGATGCCTGCGCCAATAATTGTTACATCTCGATTCATCATATTGCTCTTTTTAGCCACAAATTTTGGGCAAGCGCCCATTCTTTGTCAACGATGGGTCATTTAAGCTAAAAAAGAGGCTTGGACATTTTTCGCCCCTCGCATAATAATTGCTCTTTTTATGGAAAACATCACCTTTATCTCCCTTACTCCTAACACACGTTGCGAAGCGGGCCACGATGTGGTTTATCATCGCTGTCTAGAAACAATTTGCAAACAGCTAGGGATCAACTTTTGGGCATTTACATCTCGCTTTGCAACATTTGTACTACCCAGTCGTTGGAGTCCTTTTTTCCGCGCGCGCAAGTGGCGAATCATCGATTGTGCAAGAGCCTTTTTTTTTCAACGCTTTGAAAAAGGAGAAAAGCGTATCTTTTTCATTGAATCATTCAGCACAATCGACTTTTTTTCTCTATGTATCGCAGGCTTTCTTTTTGCCAAAAGATCCGATTCGCTGTGGGTTTTCTTCCGCTATGGAAAAAATCAGCTGCCCATGAAAGGCTTCCTTCATCTTGTTTTGACAAGGATTTTACAGTTCCGATTTAAGGAGAGGTTTGTAGCTCTTACTGATAGCGAGCTCATCAAAAACTCTTTTTCGCCTCAACTTCAGTTGAAAGTGATGCCCATTCCTCACACTGAGTCTTT
>Ga0210057_1001147_pt1 | contig 41005 bp, 48 predicted proteins | sample CryGeyCG2114_010_2_FD_183968 | JGI IMG/M metagenome (GOLD analysis project Ga0210057, IMG submission 183968) | Groundwater microbial communities from aquifer - Crystal Geyser CG10_big_fil_rev_8/21/14_0.10 (SPAdes) (version 2) | ecosystem: Environmental > Aquatic > Deep subsurface > Groundwater ... | reverse complement strand
CATTCTGGGGAGTCAGTTTCTGCATTTATAATGGGCAGATTAATGGAATGCGCGGATAAATTAATCGCGATAGACCCTCACCTTCATAGAATAAAGAAATTATCAACAATATGCAGAAACGCAAAAAGCATTTCTGTCAACGAAATTTTGGCGGAATATATCGGAAAGCATCATAAAAATGCGTTAATCATAGGTCCTGACGAGGAATCTCATCAGTGGGCAGAGGAAATAGCAAAGAAAATCAAGAAGCATGCTGTGATGCTGAGAAAAAAGCGTTATACTTCGTATTCTGTCAGAATTAAATTAAAGGAAAATATTGATTTTAGGGGAAAGGATGTTGTGATTATCGACGATATTATAAGCACGGGGCACACGATGATTGAGCCGATAAGGCAGTTGAAAAAGAGAAAAGTGAAAAATATTTACTGCATAGGCATTCACGGCGTTTTCGCGAATAATGCGCTGAAGATGCTGAAAAAACTCGGGGCTAAAGTGATTACGACTAACACAATACAAAACGAAACTTCGAAAATCGATGTGAGCGGCGCGATAATAAAGGCGTTGCGCTAATAATATTTTTTCAAAGTGTTTCTTTTGTCAGTCGCCAGTCTTACGTCTGCCGGCAGTTTAACGCTTTTCCATTTTCCTTTTGAGGATTTTTTCACAAAAGGGATGTTTATTATGTATGTCATCGGCCTGTCCTGCGGGTTTTCCAAAGAGCACATCTGTTTTATGCTCAATTTTTCAAAATGCCTTCGTATAGGCCTCATTGAATTGCCGTGGCAGGATATTGCGGCATTCCCTGGGTGTTTTTTCAGGAATTTTAACAGTTCATGAAGGAAATTTTCTGTTCTTGCGCATACCATTTTAAGGCTTTCGCCTTTTGGCGGCGGATTATTATAACTGCGATGCACTTTTGCGTACCATTTCGGCTTCTCTTTTGCAATCTCGTCTTTGTTCTTGCCCTGCAGTGTCCCGTAACATCGTTCTATTATTCTGTCGTCGGTGAAAATGGGTATTTTCTTGTGTCCTTCGAGCGCAATGCGCAGTGTGTCTTTTGATCTTGTCTGGTGTGATTGGAATGCGTAGTCTATTTTTTCTTTTTTTAGCTTCATTCCTGTCAGGTGAGCCTGCTCAATTCCATAAAGCGTGAGATTGCTGTCCCTCCATCCTGAGAATGTTCTATTTTTGTTGTCGAATGTCTGCGCGTGCCTGAACACAAATAGTTTGCATTTCATTTTTTTGCCTTTTTATTTTTTTGGTTGTCTTCTTTTTTAATGTTCTTTCCAATTGCCAGGTCATATGCTTCCACGTAACGCTCTATTAATTTTTCCCAGTCTGCTGTCGATGCCAGTTTTCTCGCAGCCACCTTGTTTTCAGCTCTTTCCTGCGTTGTAAAGTGCGCGAATTGGAGCATGAATTCTGTTAATTGTGAGACTGCATCTATATCCTGTTTTCCATAGCGTTTTAAGACGAATATTCCCGGCGTTCTTCCAATGTTGCATTCTGTGCATAAGTATCTTCCAAATCCTGACAAGTCTGTTGTTATTGAGCTCACTCCAAGGGCGGCTGCTTCCAACGGCGTGTAGCCCCATGGCTCGTAGACGCTTGGGAATACTCCTAAATGACAGCCCATCATGCTTTCATAGTATGTTGTGTCAAGAAGATTGTCTGCTCCTGACAGGTATATTGGGTATGAGATTACTTTTACTTTGCTTTCTTCATCATTGTTTAATCCTGCGGATTTCAATGCGTTCAGTATATTGTCATTATTTTCATCTGCTAAATCGTGGGTTGCCGCGGGCGGAAGGCCTTTTCTCAGCAATCGCAGTGTTTTGCGCTTCAAATCGTCTAATGAATCGGCGTCGAATAGGCTTTTTTTGCTGATCTCTTTTTGCGATACAATATCCTGGAGTATTTTTGTGAATATGTCTTCTTTTTCATCATCAAGCATGTCTTTTATGTCTGTGAAGAATGTCCTGTTTTCCAGTATTTCCTGTTTTATTCCTTTTACATTGCCGGGGATAAAAAAGAAGGTTATTATTGTCTTTACGCATTTCTCGTCTTTGAGTTTTTTATTTAATTCCCCGAGGGCTTTGATGAATATGTCAATTCCTTTGTCGTGAAATTCGTATCTTCCCGCAATAAAGAAAAACAATGTGTTGTCAAGGTCAAAAGTGTAGTATGGGAAGAAATAGTACAGCAAAAATGTTTTTATGCGCTGTTTGAATAAATGGTGTTTCAAGCTTGCTTCCTCAAAAGTCGGGAATTTTGCCATGTCCAGTCCATTCAGCAATAAAACGTCTGCTTTTCTGCCGAGTATTTTTTCTGCTTCTATTCCGGTGATTTCGCTTACTGTTGTAAACACGTCAGCAGCATTTGCGGTGCTTTTTTCAAGCTGGTATTTTGCATTGACTCCCGGGCCTCGTTTTTTTGCTTCCTCGTCTGGATTTATTTTGTCGAGAATGGCGTATAAATCTTTGTTTTCGCTTGAAATCACTCTTCCAAGAGTTGTTGCGTGAGTTGTAAATACTGTTTTTGCTTTCGAATGCTTGGATTTTAAGTATAATAGTGATGGCGCGGCCAGCCATTCGTGGGCGTGGGCGATAGTTGTGACATCGTCTGTGAGCTCTTCAATCAGTCTTCCTGCCGCCCATGACCATATTAATGGTTCGTCAAAGTCAAAATATTCTGTCTGCAATGAATCGATTTTGTATGCGTCCCATAAATATTTCTTGATTTCATTTTTGTTGGCAGTGTATTTTGAAAAGTCGATTAGGAAGACATTCGGATCTCCTTTAACAAGCCATTTTCCGTAGTGTATTTCCAGCCCTTCTTTTTTTAATTTTTCAACGGAAATCTTGTATTTCTCCGGAACAGGGGTTTCTTCAAATATTCCATATGTTTTTTTTGGGAAGTACGGCCCTACCAAATAATACTCGTTCTTGAATATTCGCATTATTTGGGCGGCTTTTGATGATATGACTGTGTATATTCCGCCTACTTTGTTGCATACTTCCCAGGATATTTCGAATACTTGCTTTGCTCGGGGATCCATCAATTTAGATGCCCAATTAGACTATAAAAATGTGATACACCACTATGGAGTGGATTAATTAGTTGTTTTTGCCTCTTGCAAATATCTTGATTATTTCTCCGAGAACCAGCACAGATGCTGATATTCCCGCTGAAATGCCCCAGTCTCCAGCGCTCAATGATACTGTTCCAAATAAGTTCTGGAAGAATGCGAGATTCACAACAGCAACCTGCATTAATAGGCTTGTCAATATGCTGAGGTTAAGCCACCAGTTTTGTCTTAAGCTGAATATTGAGTGTGTTTGGCTTCTTTGGTTTAGGGCGTTGAATAGCTGGAAGAATACGAGTGTTGTGAATGCCATTGTCTGCGAATACGCAAGTTCGGAAGAATGAAGGTAAAATGCAAGCCAGGTTCCTGCTGACATCAACAGGCCTATAACAAAAATCGAGGCAGTTCTTCCTTTATTTACGATTTTTTCAGACAGCATTCTTGGCTTGCGGGTCATCACTCCTGGTTCCGGCGGCTCTACGCCCAAAGCTAATGCGGGCAGGCCGTCTGTTGCAAGGTTTATCCATAATATCTGCAATGGCAGCACAGGCAGGGGTAGGCGGAATGCGATTGAGGCGGTTAATGTCAATACTTCTCCGAGGTTTGAGCTGAATAAATATTCGACAAATTTGATTATGTTGTCAAATATCACTCTTCCCTGTGCGACTGCTTTCACGATTGTTGAGAAATTGTCGTCCTGCAGTATCATGTCAGAGGAGTCTTTTGCGACATCAGTTCCTGTGCCCATCGCAATTCCTATGTCTGCTGATTTCAGGGCAGGAGCGTCATTCACTCCGTCTCCTGTCATTGCCACGATGTTTCCCTGCGCTTTCAATGCCTTTAATATCCATAATTTGTGTTCGGGGTTCACTCTCGCGAATACGTTTGTTTTTGCAATTGATTCGTTTATTGTCTTTTGATCGAGCTGTTCTCCTGTTATTCCTTTTCCAGTTATTCCCAGTTCATTTGCTATTGCTTCTGCTGTGGCGACATTGTCTCCTGTTATCATTATAACTCTTATTCCTGCTTTCATGCATGTTCTTACAGCCTGCCTTGCTTCGCTTCGCGGCGGGTCTATCATTGCCTGCAATCCAACGAATATCATGTCTTTTTCCAGGTCTTTGTCTGATGTTTTCTGCGTTACTCTTGGCTTGTACGCGAATCCCAGCACTCTCAGCGCTTTAGAGGCAAATTCATTGTTCTTCTCCAATATTTTGGTTTTGCGTTCCTTGTTTAATCTTACAATTTTTCCGTTTACAAGCATTTGGCTGCAGCATTGCAGCACGATTTCAGGCGCGCCTTTCATGTATGCGACAGTCTCCTTTCCTATCTTGTGCACTGTTGTCATTATTTTTCTTTCACTTGTGAATTCTATTTCCCGCAGTCTTGAGCATTGCTCCTGCATTCTGTGTATGTTCATTCCTGCTTTTTCAGCGCTCACAAGCAATGCTCCTTCTGTAGGGTCTCCAATGCACTGCCATCCTTTGTTGTTTGCAATTTGGGAGTTGTTGTTCAGCACTCCAATCTGAAGAAGTGTTTTGAATGTTGATGGGGTTTCGCTGAATGTTCCTTCTGGCGCATAGCCTGAGCCTGTCACTGTGATTTCTTTGTTGTTGGCAAATAATTTTCTGACAGTCATCTCGTTGTGAGTCAGTGTTCCTGTCTTGTCTGTGCATATTACGTTGCATGCTCCAAGAGTTTCAACGCTTGGAAGTTTTCTTATGATTGCGTTGTCTTTTGCCATCCGCTGGACCCCGATGGCAAGGCATGTTGTCACAACAGCGGGAAGTCCTTCGGGAATCGCCGCGACTGCAATTGCGACAGCTGTCATGAATATTAAATGCAAGGGGATTCCTTCTGCGAATCCTATGATGAACATTGATATTGATATTATGAGAACTATTAGTCCTATCCATAGTCCGAGCTGTTTCAATTTTTTTGCGAGAGGTGTGGCTTCAGAGGTTGTGGTTTCAATTAATTTTGCGATTTTTCCAAGCTCAGTCTTCATTCCTGTTGCTGTGACAACAGCTGTTGTGTGCCCTGAAACAACTGTTGTTCCAGCAAACAGCATTGATTTCTGGTCTGATATTATTTTTGAGGTCACTGCTTTTTCTGATTTTTGGACAGGATAGCTTTCTCCTGTGAGCAATGCTTCCTGTGTTGAAAGGTTTAGAGGCTGGATTATTCTGGCGTCTGCTGGAACATTGTTGCCTGTTTCCAGCAATATTATGTCTCCTGGCACTAATTCTGCGGCATCTATGTGCATTTCCTGTCCATTCCTGATTACAACTGCCTTTAACGGCGATAGTTTTTGCAGGTTTTCGATTGCCTTTTCAGCCTTGTATTCCTGGAAAAATCCGAGTATTGCGTTTAGTATTACAATTGCGCCTATTGTGTATACGCTTGTCATTTCCTTTATTATCGCGCTTACAATCATTGAAGCTATCAGTATCCATACTATGGGGCTTTTGAATTGCGAAAGAAATAGCTTTATAACGCTGAATTTTTTTGTTCTTTTTAGTTCATTTCTTCCAAAAAATTCCAGTCTTTTGGATGCTTCTTCGGCTGTCAGTCCTTTTTTGGTTGTTTTCAGCTCTTCCAGCGCTTTGTCGGCTGGCTCGTTATAGTAATCCATGTCTTGAGAATAGCGGAATAATATATAAAATATCACTTTCTCATAAGATTTAAAAACAGGAATGTCTATTTAAAAAGAATGACTGTTGCATCAGACATTATGGACGAGGATTTCTCAAAGGCAGATGTTTCCATGACAGTTTCAAAGTGGGCGGGATTGTTAAAAAAGAGCCATAATCATTGCAGTGCATTATATAATGGAAAAAAGTTTATCGGCGTTATAGAAAAATCCTGGCTTTTGACTTCGAGAATAGATCCTGAGACAATGAAGTTGAGCAATCTTGTAAATCGAAGGTCAAAGTCGAAAATATCGTTGTATGTCCCTAGATTGACAAAAGACACTGATTTTAATGACATGTGCCGTTTGATGTATACTTCAAATGTTCATATGCTTCCTGTTTTCAATAAGGAAAAATTAGTGGGGGTTGTTCATGTTTATGGTTTATTGAGGGAATTAAAGGATAAGTATGCAAGAACTCCTGTGATGGATTTGGCGTCAAGAAAAGTTGTTTCAGTCAATGAAAATGATGATATTGGCAGGGCAATCAGCCTTATGCTGACTTCGGGTGTTAAAAGACTGCCTGTTGTTGACAAAAACAATAAATTGTCTGGATTTGTCAGCGTTATAGACTTGATAGAGAAATTCCATTCTTCCAGCCGAAGCGGAACCTCGAATTCATCTCATAATACGGGAAAGCACTCTGGTTCAGGAGTAAGCGAGCAGTCTCACACGACGTCTCTACCTGTTTCTGATATTATGTCTTCTAATGCGGTATGCTGTGGTGAAAAAACTTCTGTAAAAGGGGCAATTGAAGCGATGTTGAGTGAAAGGGTTTCAAGCATTGTTGTTGCAAACGGCAAGGATATTGTTGGGATAATAACTGCAACTGATATTTTAAAGGATGCTTCATCTAGAAAGTTTTCTTAGGAGAAGCCATAATCCTATTAACAGCATTGGTATGTTGAACCATTGGGCGTATGTTAGCCAGAATAGTGCAGGCTCTCCAACGCGCAGGAATTCTGTTAGTGTTCTGAAGACTGCAAATAATATCAGGAACCATCCGAGTATTTTTCCTGCTGATGGCTTTTTCTTGTAAATTAAATAGAGTATTGAGAATATTGCTGCTCCATATAGCGCTTCATACAGTTGAGTTGGGTGCCTTGCTCCTTCCGCATTTTGAAAGTACACTCCCCATGGCAGTGTGGTTATTTTGCCGTATAATTCGGAATTAAAGAAATTTCCTATTCTTCCAAATGAAAATCCGAGTGCTATTGGGACAAGGAATACTTCTATGAGTGATAAGAATTTCTTGTTGTTTTTCCTGCACCATAGGAATGCTGAAGTTAACGCTCCCAGCATTCCGCCGTGAAAGCTTAATCCTCCGTTCCAAAATTTCAGTATTTCCAGAGGATGTGAAAAGAAATATGCGGGTTCCCAGAATAAAACTTCAAACAGTCTTGCTCCGAGTATCATTCCAGCGACTGCCCATACGAGAATGCTTTCAAGCTGGTCTTCTGTCAGTTCCAGTCTGTTTTGTTTTATCGCTCGCTTTGCAAACCAGTATGTGAACAAAAGGCCGAGAACATACATTATTCCATACCAGTGAATGCTTATTATTCCAAAGGAAAATGCGATTGGATTAAGGTTGTTTGTGAACATTTTATTTCCTTAAAGAAACTGTCCAGTAGAGCTTTATTAAGCTTAGCGCTGGCAGGCTGATTATTAATCCTATTGCATCGCTAAGTCTTAATCCAATTGAGGAGATTATTATTGTCTGCAATGCGGTTATGTTGTATAATTGCGCGACTATGAAGTCTGCCGCAAGCCAGAACACGATTGTTATTAATAGTATTGAAAGTATTATTTTCCATTTTTTAAAGCTTGGTTTTCTTGTTTGCTGTGCGTACATCAAAAGTCCGGCAAATATTAACGCCAAATACAAGTATGGAATTGCGTTAATCAAAGGGTATTGCGCTGAATATATTATTTTGTCAGCCAATGATTTTATTGAGATGGCGTAATCCGCTATTCTCAGCATAAGGAAGGCGATAAATAAAGGGATTGTGATTGTCGTGAATGTTTTAATGTATTTTTTCCAGGATATTTTTTGAGAAATATTCTCAATTGCCCACCACGAGGTTCCTTGAATGAATAGGTATATCAAGAATATTGTAATTGCGGATATTACTCCCCACAATAATATTCCTCCTGTTGACGCTGTTCCTCCTGCCAAGTCAAGCGTGTATTGTATTGCTTTTGAATTTAATTGATCCAGCACAAATCCGCCAAGTATTCCCAATATTATAAAAAATCCCAGGTCAGCCAGGCAGGAATACGTGAATTGCTTGTAATTTTTTGAGATTAAAGAAAGAGTTTTGGCTATGCTTGTTATTGGTTTTGATTTGAAAAAAGAAACCATAAAAAATAAAAAATTAACTAATGCTTACTTGTGCATTAGCGCCTTTTGCACCAGCAACTTCCAATTGGTTTTGGTATGCGACTGGTTGTGGTGGTTCTCCTACTCTGTACGGAGCTGCCTGTCCGGGGTATGAGTCGAATCCCACATACACTGTTCTTGCAACTTGTCCTGTTGCGGATGCTGTTGTGAACAACAAAACTAATCCTACGATTGCCATAATTGCAACGATTCCAAGGATTACGTATCCTATTGCGCTGTCATTTTCTTTTTTTGCCATTTTAATAGTCACCTCAATATGTGATAATTAAGTCCAGTAGTGCGAGTATTTATATCTTGCGAAAATCAATATATGATTTATAGAAAGAATTAAATACAAATATCAAAAGGCAACTAGTATGCTAAAGCATATACTGGTTTTTTTGATTGTTATTTTGTGTTCTTTTGCAGTTTCAGCTGAGTGCGCGGCTCCAGTTGATGGTGATTCTTTATCTGGAACAATATTGTTGTGTGAAGGTTCATATCATTTGGAAAAGGGATTGACATTAACGGGTGATGAGTCTGTTCTTGACTGCAATAATGCGGTGTTCACTGGCGGAGATAAGGCGGTTATAATTACAGGCAACAAGGCTGTTTTGCAGTATTGTTCTTTTGACGGTTTTGAAAAAGCTGTTGATGTTCAGGCAAAAAACGTTCAATTAAGGCATTTGGTTTTCACAAATAATGTTGTTGCTGTTGATTATTCAAAAGGTTCAGTGTCTTTAAAGGATATTTCAGCGGAAAATCAGGTTATTTCAAATGAATCTTCTGTTCTTGCTCTGCCTGTTGAAGTTAAACCGGCAAAGCCTGTTGAGATTTCCGCTCCAAAGGTGTCTGCGGATGTTGTAAAGAATACTGAGTTTGACAGCGTGTTTGCGGGAGTGTCTTTAATTCATGTATTTGCTCTCGGCCTTGTTGGTCTTGCTGTTCTTTCATACTTTGCTTCTGAGACTAAGAGGGTATTAAAGCATATGTTCAATAGGTAATTATTGCCACAAAATGTTTAAATATGGCGCGATTTTACTAAGGGTATGGTTGACAAATTGGCATTTCTATGCACGTCGTGCAGAAAAAGATTCAGGAGAAGCTTTGCCCCTCGCTTGTGCCCTTGGTGCGGCAAGGAAACTGTCGCAGAAGACACAACATCGGGAGCTGCTGATGAAATGCTGAAAGAAATTGAGGAAATGGAAGCTCAGTTTAAGTGATGGGTTTTTAAATTAGTTAATTCTTATTCATTTATGAAAGCAAAAAATATTATTTGCATATTCTTGGTTCGCCATGGTCAGACAGATTGGAATGTTAAAGGTCGAATACAAGGCAGTCTTGGCGTGCCGCTTAATAAAAAAGGCATTGCCCAGGCAAAAGAACTTGCTAAAAAATTCAAAAAGATGGAGATAACTCATGTTTATTCTTCGCATATACGCAGGGCAAAACAGACTGCGGGCATAATTGCAAAACCTAACAAATTGAATGTAAGGCATAATAAAGATTTGCGCGAGAGAAGTTATGGAGTTCTCGAAGGGTATATGATTGAGGATTTTAGAAAAAAACATCCTAGTATTAATTTAAGGGAAGTCGGAATAGACTGGAAAGCTCCAAGAGGAGAAAGCATACGGCAGACTATGGATAGGGTGTTGAATGCCTTTAAAAAAATTGTAGGAAAACACAAGCTTGGAGACAGGGTAGTTATTGTTTCGCATGGCAGTTCATTGCTTGGTCTAGTTCATCGGTTAAAAGGAAGGGCGCCTGAAAGAGTGTGGAGTTCAAAGCCTTTAGAAAATGCTGAAATAATAGAAGTTCATATGCATGCAAAAAAAGCAAAAGTTATAAAATCGCATAAAAAATCAGGCAGTTGAGCTCATTGTTTGCCCGCTTGTTAAATTCATGAAGGTTATTCCCGGCAGTAAGTTTATCTGCCTGAATACGAGGTTTCCGTCTGCTTCTATTGTGCCTACTGAAGGCCATGCGCTCATCAATCCTTCATAGTCCTGAGCGTCCTTGCTCAGGATTGTTGTTGGTATTAATGTTATGTGGTATTTTGAAATCAAATTCTTTCCTTCCTGCGTTGAAGCGTCTACGACTTTTACGTCTGTGAATTTGACGTTAAATCCCTGTTCAATCAGTGTTTTGTGGTTGGTTGCGTCATAGCATGTTGTGCAGGAGCTGTCGTTGATGATTGTCATTGTCACAAGTCCTTTTACTTTGTTTGTTCCGAGGTCTTTGTATGGCGGCGGAACATTTCTCATTACAAGCATTCCGTCTGTTTCAGTGCTTCCCACTCCTGCCCATGCGTTTGCAACGTCGGGATAGTCGAGCAAATCTTTTGAAAAGATTAATGTTGGGAGCGCTTTTATTGCGTATTTTGATATTAATGCTCTTCCTTCTGCTGAATCTGCGCTGATTATTTTTTCATCTGTGAATGCAATGCCCATTTGTTTTAATTGGCCTGTTATTAGTGTCATATCTGTGCATTCAATGCAGTTTGTTGTCAGGTATGTCAATGAAACTAACCCAACAGTTTCTTTTGTTTCCGCATCAATGTATGGGGCTGGCGTTGCATCAAACACATAGTCGGAGCCAACTTTTCTTAATGGGGCTGGAGCATCTTGTGATAATCCTGTTATTATTACTGCGGGAATTCTTGTTATTGAATATTTTGATATTAATTTCTCTGCTTCAGGTGTTCCGTATTCAATTGTCTTTGAGTTTTTTATTTCTGTATTGCTTATTTGCTTTGTTATTGCGTCTGGTATTTGTGATAAGTCTGTGCAGTCTTTGCATTCTGATGATGATATTATTGTGACTGTCAATGAATCTGTTTTTACTTCAGGAATAGCGGTATATCTGTGGACTTCATACATGTTTATTGCTATGAAGCCTATTAGTATAACAAAAAGGCAGACATGGATGTTACTCCATGTCTTTTGATTGGCCATTTAACATCCACCTACCATTTCTGGAAGCGCGCCTGCGCTTGAGCTTGGCGCTGCTGCTCCGCCAGAACTTGCTGCTGACGGTGTGTTGATTCCTGATGTTTGAACATTATTGTTCATTCCAAACAGCTGGAAAGCCTGCACTGCTGCGATTACAACAAGCACGCCTAAAACAATTGCTATTATCATATTCTTGTCCATTTTTTTCCTCCTAGCATCCGCCTACCATTGAAGGCATGCTGTTTAATGCCGAGCCGTCTCCGCCGGCTATGTTTAATGCAATATTTACCATGTTTTTAGGGAACCATATTGATTTCCATCTCATTGCTTCTCTTAATACTTCAGCATCTGTGTATTGAGTGTTCTTCATCAGCCACAGTGTCAATGCGTGAACTGCTGGATTGTGGGAGCATCCGCATCTTAATTCTCCTGATGATGTTATTCCCACTGGCCCTACTCCGCAGCAAAATTCGCACGATATTCCTACTGGCTTTGTTGCCAATGCAAGGTATCTCTGCCATATTGCAGGGTCATTTTGCTGTATTTCTGGTTTTATTTGATAATAATATTTTGCTAAAACATCAAGTGATTTCAACGGGTCATCGTAGCTTACGCCCAATGCCTGCCCGTATTCTGGTGTTCCTTTTGGCATCATTGCGTTTATTGCTGACTGTGTGTCCTTAACATCTTGCAATGGCATTACTGCTGCTATTGACTGGGCTGTGTTTTGTATGCTTGACAAATCAACATTTGTTAAGTCTCCGTTGCTCGCAAATGCGCCTGTGAAGCTGTATCCTGAGCTTTGTTTTAATGCGGATATTTGAAATCCGTTTATCAATATTAGAATTGCGGCAAAGATTACTCCTGCCACTAGCCATGTTGAAGGCTCTTTTGATGAAAGTTCTTTTTCAAGATTGAATGAATTTTTTTTCTCTTTTGTTTTTTTTGCGTTTTTTTTCATAACCACTCCCATTGTTACAGCACTTTGTTTAGTATTTAAATCTTTGCTAATCTCTTTACAAAGTTTGTAAAAGTAGGTCATATTTATATTTTTCGTTTTATTCAAGTCTCTGCAAATTCCTGAGCTTTGAGAATATTCCGCGCTTTTTCATTAATTCTGAATGTGTTCCGATTTCCTTTACTTCTCCATTGTCGAGCAGTATTATTTTATCTGCGTGTTCTATCGTTGAAAATCTGTGCGCTATTATTATTAGCGTTGTCTTCCCGATTAAATTGAAGATTGACTTGTGTATGTATTTTTCCGATTCTGAATCAAGGGATGAAGTCGCTTCATCAAATATCAGTATTTTTGGCTTTCGCAGTATCGCTCTTGCGATCGCAATTCTTTGCTTTTGTCCGCCTGACAGTCTCACGCCGCGCTCTCCAATTGTTGTATTATATCCTTTCCTGAATTTTTTAATGAATATGTCTGCGTGGGCCATTTTGGCTGCTGAAACTATGTCTTTCATTGGTGCGTTTTCAATTCCGTATGCGATGTTGTCTGCTATTGTTTCATTGAATAGTTCAACATCCTGGGAGACGACTGCGATGTTTTTCCTGAGGTTTTTGAGTGAATAGTCTCTTATGTCTGCATTGTCAATTTTTATTTTTCCCGAATTCACGTCAAACTGTCTTAATAATAATTTTATCACTGTGCTTTTTCCAGAGCCGCTCCTACCCACGAATGCAGCGACTGATTTTGAAGGTATTGAGAAGTTCACATTCTTTAGCGCATGCGATGCTGTGTTTTCGTATTTGAATGAAACGTGATTGAAGTCGACATCCCCTGTCATTATTTGTGTTTTTGAATCAGGGTTGTCTTTTATTTTCGCTGTTTCGTCTTTTATGCTGTTGAATCTGTCAATTGATGGCTCTGAGTCCTGCATGTTGTAGTATACTCTGCTCAGCTGGCTTAGGTTGATGTATGCCTTTTCAGTAAGTGTCATTATGAACACCAGCATTCCTGCTGTAATCTGCATTTTTATCATCAGCCAGACTGAGAGCGCGAGAGTGCAGATTCTTGCAACATTCACAAGTATGTCTTCGAACATTCTTCCGCGCAAACCGTATCTTGTTCTCATGTCAAGGTAATGCGCGTATTTTGAGAGGTATTTCTCTGATTTGCGCTCTTCGTGCGCTTCATTTCCGAAATTTTTCACGGTTCTTATGTTTGCAATCGATTGTGTTATTGCTCCTGCATATTCGTCATGGTAATAATGCATCTTTTCCCTTGATTTCTGGGTTGCCATATTGCTGTGTATTAACAGAAATAAGAATATTGGCACGAAGATTATGAATAGAAGGGACATTTCAACATTCACAAACAGCAGGGTTGCCAATGTGATTAGTGTCTGGAGCGCGATTGGAAATGTCCTGTCGACAATCTGGAACAATAAATCAACGATTTTGCTTCCCCCTTTGATTACTTTGCTGATTAGTATTCCTGTGTTGTTGTCTTCGTGGTATTTGATGTCCAGGGAAAGCAGTTTTTTGAATGCCTTTGCCATTATGTCTGTCTCTGATTTTCTTATCTGGGCTATTCTGTATCTTGCCGCGATAATTTCTATTATTGTCATTGCAAGGAATGACGCGAAATAGCCTGCGATAAGGTAAAATACAAGTTTTGCCGTGATTCCTGTCGCAGGGTCGTAAGCAACCATGCCATCGATAATTTCCTTGAATATGTATGTTGGGATAATCTTTATAATCTCAAAAAATCCTCCTACAATCAAGGCCATCTTGAAAAGCTTCTTTATTTCATCGCTTAGTCTTGTTATGTTCCTGTATTTTTCAAGCACGTATCTAAAAATCATGCCATTTTGTCCTTTTCAATGTTTAAAATGCTTTCGAAAGCAAAACATTTTTATCGGACGAACTTATTTTACATAAAATGAAAAGCTTTCAAAAATTTTTTATCGCGCTTTTGATTTTTATTATTTTCGCCGGCTTTGTTTCCGCGTTGGACCTGCCTGTCGGCGTTCAAAAAGTCATTGAAAACGCGAATCAAAATGCTCAAAGCATAACTATTCTGATAGCGTTCATCGGTGGAATTCTTGCATTCTTGAGCCCTTGCGGATTTGTGCTGCTGCCGTCGTTCTTCGCAGTAATGTTCAATGAAAAGAAACGCGCGGTTTATCTGACATTTGCATTCACTCTCGGACTGTTGGTAACTTTCAGCCTGATGGGGGTTGCTGCAGGGTTTATTGGAAATCTTTCAAGCATTGTCAAAAATTTTTTGTCCGAAGTCGGCGGTTTGGTATTTATATTGTTTGGGATTATGATATTCTTCAACAAGGGATTTGGCTTCCGGATTAAGCAAAAGCCTGTTAATGGTTTCTTGGGTATGTTTCTTCTCGGCGCCGGATTTTCATTTGGCTGGTCTCCCTGTGTAGGGCCGGTAATCGCTGGCGCGTTCTTGCTTGCGGCGCAGTCTTCAAGCTGGCTTTTTGGAGGGGTATTGCTGGCGGCATTTGGATTGGGAATCGGCGTGCCTATGCTTCTCCTCGCGGCGTTCATAGATAAATTTAATTATTCTCCTAAATGGTTGACTGGAACAGAATTGTCTTTCAGCCTGTTTGGCAAGAAAATATTCACGACGCTTTACAATGTTTTTGCGGGAATTTTTCTTGTTGTCGTGGGTGTGGTTATGTTCTTTTACAGCGGGACAGGCTTGTTTATGGAGGAGCTCGGTCCTTATTGGAGCATGGACTTGGCGATAAAGCTGAATTACGGCATTATAGATGTTGCATCGCAAAGCTGGGCAAACATTATTGGATTTGTTCTGGTCGCAATCGTTATAATTGCTGTAGTCTATTTTATATTCAAACAAAAGAAATTAACGTTACAACAACCGTAAAGTATTTATTCAAGGGGTGGATTGAAGGAGTATGAAGAATACTGTGGGGGATTTTAAAAATTTATTGAGTCCTTTGGAATACGATATTTTGAAGCAGTTGTGGCCTGACAAGAAATTAAAAGTAAGGCAATTATTTGAAAAATTAAAAGGCCGGAGAAAAGTTGCATTGAGCTCGATAGCAGTATTATGCGACCGCCTTCACCAGAAGGGAATTTTAAGCAGGAGGGTGGAAACAGCAAGGGGAGGGGCAAGATATATTTATTTCCCGAAGCAGTCTAGAGAGAATTTTGAAAGTTCTGTGATTGCAAAGGCTGTTGATAATTTAATTTCTGAATACGGCTCAACAGCAGTCGCTTATTTTGAGAAGAGGTTCAAGAGAAAATGATTCTTGAATTAACCATAATCTCGTGGATAATAGCATTCACGCTGTTTGTTGCGTGGAGGCGAAATTCAGATCCTTATCTGGTGTACGCTCATCTTGTTTTTCTAATCTCTCCTGTGTTGTTGTGGGCAAAATCAGCCACTTGCCAGTCATTTCTAAGAAGGATGTTATTTGGAATGTGCAGTATGCAGACTGCTGAATTGATAATGTATCTGATTCCATTGGCGATTATTATTTCATTTGTGACAGGGTATTTTGTGATGCCTGTTGTTTACAAAATAAGGATGAATGCAAAATATTTCAGGAATTTCAAGAACGTTCCTGTGTATCTTATAGATTCCGCAAAGCCTTTGGCATTCGCGATAAGAAATAAGATATTCATAAGCGTCGGAATGTATGAATTGTTGACGAAAAAGGAAATTGAGTCGGTATTATTGCATGAATTGTGTCATGTCAAATCAAAATCTTCGTGGCAGAGGTTTGCTGATTCATTTATTAAAATATGGAGTCCGTTTTCATATTTTTCTCTGATTGATTCAGAGTCAAAAATTAATAAAGATGAAATGCGGGCTGATGCGTACGCCATTAAAATGCAAAAGACGTCCAGGTACATAAACAGCGCCAGAAATAAGCTTGAAATTTACAGCAAGCTTTAATATATCATGCTTGTTTTTTCTAATATATGGATATCGCGGTAATTGCAAGAAAGTGGGCGTTGCAGAATGCTGTTAAGTACGAAGGCCGCGCTAATCCCGGCGCAGTAATCAGCAAGCTCCTGGGTGAGCATCCTGAGCTTAAGGCAAAGATGAATGTGATGGGGAAAACAATTGCCGAGGTTGTTGCTTCTGTAAACAGCAGAACAAAGGAACAGCAGCTGGATGAATTGCAGAAAACAGCCCCTGAATTATTGGAGGAAAAGCCTAAAGTCCAGACTCCTGCGCTTAAACCTTTGAAAGACGCTGTAGAGGGAAAAGTTGTGATGAGATTTGCTCCCTCTCCTTCAGGCCCTCTTCACATAGGTCATATTGTGGCGTTGTCCTTAAACTCGGAGTATTGCGTTAATTATGATGGAAAACTGATTTTGCGAATTGAAGATACTAATTCCGACAACATATTTCCAAAGGCTTATGATATGATTCCTGAAGACGCGAACTGGCTTACCAGCAATAATGTCAAAGAAGTTGTTGTTCAGTCTTCAAGGCTCGAAATATATTACAAATACGCTGAACAGCTTATTGAAATGGAGAAGGCATACATTTGCACGTGCGATTCTGAAGTATGGAAGGAATTAAGCGTTAATATGAATCCCTGCCCATGCCGTTCTTTGCCTGGAAAGGAAAATCTTGCAAGGTGGAGAAAAATGTTCCGAGGATATAAGGAAGGCGAGGCTGTTATGAGGATTAAAACAGATTTGCATGACAAAAATCCTGCGATGAGGGATTGGCCTGCTTTTAGGATTAATGATTCTCCTCATCCAATGGTTAAAGATAAAAGAGTCTGGCCATTGATGAATTTTTCAGTCGCGATTGACGATCATGAATTTGGAATAACTCACAGCATTAGGGGCAAGGATCATGTGGATAATGAGAAACGACAGCAGTTTATTTTCAAATACTTCGACTGGGTTCTTCCAATAACTTTGTTTATCGGCAGGATTAATTTTACTGATTTGGAGTTAAGCACAACGCAGACAAAATTAAAGATTGAACAGGGCGAGTATTCTGGGTGGGATGACATCAGGCTGCCGTTCATAAGAAGCTTCAAGCGCCGAGGTTATCAGCCTGCGGCTTTCAGGCGCATGTCTGTGGAAATGGGTGTTTCGTTGAATGACAAGACTGTCTCTCGTGAGGAATTTTTCAAGATTGTGAATGCATTCAATAAGGAATTGATTGATGATAAGGCAAATCGCTATTTTTTTGTCGCGAATCCCGTCGAAATTGTTGTAAAGGGCGCTCCGGAATTCACTGCGTCATTAATGCTCCATCCTGACCATTCTGAACGCGGCTACAGGAGCTTGAATGCAAAAGGCAGGTTTTTCATTGCAAAGGAAGACGCTGAGCATATCAAAAAAGGCGATTCTGTCAGATTAATCGAGTGCATGAATATCGGGAAAAACGACGGCTTCGAGTTTGTGTCGAGGGAATATGACGCCCATAAGGACAAAATGCCTTTGATTCATTGGCTTCCTGTTGCCGACAATCTTGTCGATACTCAGTTGTTCATGCCTGACGGCAGTATTTTGTCGGGAAAGTCGGAGTCTGCTGTCAAGAATTTAAAAGTCGGCGATATTATCCAGTTTGAGAGAATGGGCTTCTGCCGTCTGGATTCAGTGGAAAGCAACACTTACAAGTTCTGGTTCGCGCATAGATAAAGAATTATATTTTTGATTTTAGCATTCTAATTTTTTTTCCAAGTTCGTAAATCCTGTCTGAATTCGGGTCGATTTTTCTGATGGTTTCGTACAATTGATTTAATTGCTTCAATTCGCTCGATAGTTTTCTTTTCTCGCTCATTCTGTAAGTGAAGCTTTCTGCTTTTATTGTTTCATGAAGTTGTTTTTCAAGAATGGAAAGTTCTTTTTTTGCCGATGGTGATGATTTGCTTTTTAGACTCTTGATTGTTTTTTGCAGTTGTTTTTTGTGTTCTTCCCTTATTTGCCTTTGTTCGTGTGCTTTGGATACGTATGCCAATAGTCTTCTTGCTGAGAATGTGTCGTAGCTCATCTTGATGGCGCAGGAGGCGGAGGCAGGTTAATGCGGGGCGTTATTTTTCTTGATGGCAATGGCGGCAGTCCTGGGAGCGGCGTCATTGATGTTATTCTTGGCGAAGGCATTTGAAATGATGATTTTCCTTTTACTGTGTCAACTAGTGCTATCATTCCTTCTGCGATTGTCTTGTTTTGTTCGAATAATTCGCCTAGTTTTTCTTCAAGGGCATTTATTCTTTCAACTACGCTTCCTTCTCCTTCCACTTTTACTCCGTGCAGGGCTTCTTCGAATACTGCCATCAGTGTTTCAATTTTTGCGTTTAATTCGATTAAATTAACCTGTAGTTTTTCAGATGGAGCTTCTTCTGCTTCTTTGAGCTTGCGCAGTTCTTTTTTAAGATCTTCCATTTCCTTTTCAGGAACCATTTCATAAGTGTCTTCGGAAGGATTTATTGGATAATTGGAGTCTAAGTATTCGTCTTTTGCCATATCACACCTTTTTTATAATTAGCGGGAATGCGTGTTTATATAACTTTCGGGGAGTTATTGTCAGAAATTAGTATCCCTGCGGCATCTGCGACTGTGAAGGAGCTTTGCCACCCAGGATTGCGTCATCGATTCTTAATAAGTTATATTTTAGAAAAATTTTTCATTTTTATCGAAATCCTTAAGAATTTTGAGAATTCGAAACCAACAGTTTTCAATATTATGCAAGATTTGCGTAAATTCTTCACTGGACACTAGACATATGCGTGTAAGCGTTATTAAGGGCGAATTTAAGGAGAAGTTAATGGAGAAAGTAATAGTGTTGAACAAAGAAGTAGGCTTTTATCAATATCATAATGAAGAATACATATGCATAACAGATATTGCAAAATACAAAGATCCGGATAGAAGCGATTATGTTATTCAAAATTGGATTAGGAGCAGGAATACTGTTGAGTTTTTAGGCATATGGGAGCAAATAAATAATCCTAGTTTTAATCCCATCGAATTCGATGGGTTTAGAAAACAGGCTGGTCTGAATAGTTTCATTCTTACGGCAAAGCAATGGATTGAGAAAACACGTGCCATAGGAATAATTTCCAAATCTGGAAGGTATGGTGGAACATATGCGCACAAAGACATTGCTTTTGAGTTTGCGTCATGGATTTCTGTAGAGTTCAAATTATATCTTATTAAAGAATTTCAGAGATTGAAAGAAGATGAGAGTGAGAAAAAATCTTTAGGATGGAGTATAAAACGAAATTTAGCATCTATTAATTATCGCATACATACAGACGCAATTAAAAAACACTTAATTCCCGAAAAAATTTCGAGAAACGAGAAGAATATAATTTATGCAACAGAAGCAGATATTCTGAATCTTGCGCTTTTCGGAATGACTGCGAAGGAATGGCGAGATAAAAATCCATCTTCAGATGGGAATATTCGCGATTATTCGGATATTTCTCAGCTTGTTTGTTTATCAAACTTGGAAAATATTAATGCATTATTTATTAAGGAAGGAGTGGATAAGCTCAAACGGCTTGAGAAATTGAACAATATAGCAATTGAGCAAATGACGCTATTAACAAAAGAAAATACTAAGAGATTGAGATAATTCAATATCCTTGCGACATCTGCGGAGCCTGTTGTTTTCCGCCCAGGATTACGTCGTCTATTCTTAGTATCATTTGTGCGACTTCGCTTGCTGAGCTGACAGCTTGTGTTTTAATTTTTAATGGCTCGATGACTCCTTCTTTCAGGGCGTCTATTACTTTGCCTGTGAACACGTCAATGCCTGCCCATTTCTTTCCAGAATCATGGGCTGCTTTCATTTCAGTCAATACGTTGATAGGGTCCATTCCTGCGTTTTCTGCAAGAGTGCGCGGTATTACTTCGAGTGATTTTGCGAATGCTTCTACTGCAAGCTGTTCTCTGCCTGACAATCCTGCGGCATATGTGTGCAGTTGTTTTGATAATTCCATTTCAGAGCTTCCTGCGCCTGCCACTATCTTTTTGCACATTATTGATGCCGCGACATCTCCGATTGCGTCTGTCAGTGCTCTTTTTGCCTCATCTGCAATATGGTTTGTTCCGCCTCTTACTAATACGGTCACGCTTTTCGGATTTTTGCAGTTCATTACGTATGTTAATTCTTCGTCGCCAATTTTTGTTTCGCGGACAATGCCTGCATTTCCTAAATCTTCGTGTGTTAAATCAACTAGGTTGCATACAACTCGAGCACCTGTAGCGCGTGAAAGTGCTTCCATGTCGGATTTTTTAACTCGGCGTGCGGCAAATATTCCTTTTTTGGCAAGGTGATGTTGCGCAATGTCATCTATGCCTTTTTGGCAGAAGACAACATTAGCTCCGCTTTTTACTATTCTGTCAACCATCGTCTGCAACATTCGGTCTTCCTGGTCTAGGAAGGACTGCATTTGAGAAGGGTCAGTAATTTGTATTTTGGCGTCTATTTCAGTGTCCCTAATCTCAACAGCAGTATCAATTAAAGCAATTTTTGCGTTATGAACAAGTTTTGGCATTGATGGGTGAACTGCTTCTTTTTCAAGGACGATTCCTTCGATTAATTCTGTGTCATCTACACTGCCGCCAGTTTTTTTCTCAATCTTGATGTTTTCTTTGTTGAATGTAAAGGTATTTTCATTTTTTTCAAGCACTGCGCGAACTGCTTTTACTGCGATTTCTCCTAATTTTTCTTTTGCTGTTTCTGCGCCTTTTCCTGTTATTGCTGTTGTCGCGGCTTTTGTCAATAAGTCAGTGTCGTTTTCTGTTATGTTTTCTGCCATTTTGTTTAAAATTTCAAGCGCTTTTTCAGAGGCTGTTCGATATCCGCGCGCAATTATTGTTGGATGCACGTTTTTGTCCAATAATTCTTCTGCCTGCTTCAATAATTCTCCTGCGATCACAACAGCAGTTGTTGTTCCGTCTCCGATTTCCTGTTCCTGTGTTTTTGCGATTTCAACCATCATTTTGGCTGCTGGATGTTCAATGTGCATTTCTTCAAGAATTGTGACTCCGTCGTTTGTTACTGTTACATCTCCCATTCCGTCCACAATCATTTTGTCCATTCCTTTTGGACCGAGAGTGGTTCTAACAGCTTCGCCCACAAGTCTTGCGGCCATTATGTTGTTGCGCTGTGCTGATTTGCCTGTTGTCCGCTGGGTGCTTTCAGGCATGATGAATATTGGCTGCATTGAGTTGTTGTTATTTGTCATTTTATTGCCTTTTTACAGGTATTTTATATAGAGGGTGCTTTAAAAAGGTTAACCTAGTATGTTTTGATGCTGGAAAGCATTATTCAACTTAATTAAGTCAGTTTCTTTTATGGCTATAATTAAAAATATGTTTTATAAGTCCCGTAAGTGAAGATTTTTTACTCATTTTTATTTGGTATTCTGAGACGTGGTTGTCAAATTCTTTTTCATTTTCAAATATCCTTTCAATTTTTGCTCTTCTTGTCACTATGTCATTGTAATCTTTAACAGTTTGAGTTACTGCAACTCTGCCGTCTGGGTGGTATATTGCGTATATTCCTACAATTCTGAAACCATTAATTTCTTCATTACTTCCCCCATATGATACTTGAGTATATCCTTCTCGCAATAAGTTTGAATACCGTTCAAATGGCAGACCGTACATTGCAAGATGGCTAAAAACAGATATATCTGTCTCAGCTACTTTCTCATCTAAAGTGAGTATTTGGTGAGTCGGATTGTTAAAATCTTTTAATTCTTTAATAATAGAGTTCGTCATATTTGCGACTTCTTTTTCTGCGTGCAATTCTACATCAATTTCTGGGAACGGTTTTCCATTCTCGTCTTTTTGCAGTTTTCTTTGTTTTTTTGCCATATTATTGTAATCCCTTTATTGTAGTTAAATTTATGCTTAATTTATAAACATTAGTAAGTATTTATATAAGATGAAGTCATTGCTATTTTGATATGGCAAAATCAGTGACAATTTATTCAACTCCGACCTGCCCTTATTGCCATCAGGCAAAGGACTTTTTGAAAGCCAATAAAATCCCTTTCAAGGATGTTGACGTGAGTTCTGATGAAAAAGCTGCAAAGGAAATGATTGACAAGTCAGGGCAGATGGGTGTTCCTGTTATTGAAATAGGGAAGGAAGTAATAGTTGGTTTTGACAAGGCAAAAGTGAAAAAAGCTCTTGGAATCAAATAGTTTAAATAGTTATAAGGCGGTTTTTCTGTATAAAAAGAGGTTAAAAGAGCGTGTTTGATGTAGTTACACTGGGCAGTGCGAATGTTGATGTTTTTGTAAAGGCAAAAGGAGAAACTGTCAGTCATGAGCATCATCAGGATGTCTGCTTTAATCTTGGCGCGAAAATTTTGATTGACCAGCTTATTACTTCGACAGGTGGTGGGGCGACTAATTCTGCGGCCGCGCTTTCAAGACTGGGATTTAAGACAGGGTGCATTGCAAAAATAGGCAAAGACCATAATGGCGCTCTCATTCTAAATGAATTGGAAACAGACAAGATTGATTTCTTGGGCGCTATAGGCGATGAGCCGACAGGTTATAGCGTTATTTTGACTGGAATTGCTAAAGACAGGACAATTTTGGTGTATAAGGGGATAAACAACAGCTTGAAGGAAAAGGAAGTGAGAAGCTTCGGCGCAAAATGGTTATACGTGTCATCGATGATTGGGGAAAGTTTTGAAACAGCGAGAAGAATGGTGAAAAAGCACAAGGCAAATGGGTGTTATGCCTTTAATCCAAGTCTGTATGTCGCAAAAAAAGGTTTGCATGAATTAAAAGATTTTATAGATGGTTGCAATTTATTGGTTTTAAACAAGGAAGAGGCAATTGCATTGGTCGGTGGAAAGACAACAACGATAAATCACCTTTTGAAAGTCCTGTCAGGCTACGCAAAGAATGTGATAATCACTGATGGGGAAAAAGGCGCGTCAGGAACCGACGGGAAAATAAAATACACTTTGATTCCGACAAAAATAAAGGTTGTTGAAACAACAGGCGCAGGCGATGCTTTTGCCTCGGGAGCTTTGGCTGGCTTGATGAAGGCAAATAATCTTAAAATCGCAATGCAGTGGGGTTATGAAGAAGCAGTTTCCGTAATCCGGCGTATTGGGGCAAAAAATAATTTATTGACATCAACTGAATTAATCAGGGCAATGAAAAAGCCTGCAAAAGTGCTGGTTGAGGAGTTGAAATGCTAGTAACTTTGAAAAATATTTTGGACAAGGCGAACAAGGGGGGTTATGCAGTCGGCGCTTTCAATATTAATAATATGGAGATATTGCAGGCGGTTATGAGTGCGGCTGTAAAGAAAAAATCTCCTGTCATAATTTCAACTTCAGAGGGCGCGATTGAGTATGCGGGTTTGGATTATTTGAGGGCAATGGCTGGCGTTGCGGCCAAGTCAAAGGTTCCTGTGTGCTTGCATTTGGATCATGGCAGAAATATGAGTATGATACAGGAATGCATAAACAATGGATGGACGAGCGTGATGTTTGACGGCTCGCATTTTCCGTATGATGAAAATGTCAAATTGACAAAGAAGGTTGTGGCGATGGCAAGAAAGAGAGGGGTTTCTGTGGAAGCTGAATTGGGCACGATTGGCGGGGCAGAGGAGAAAATAGTTTCAAGGCATATAGTGTATACTGAACCGGACGCAGCATTGAGTTTTGTGAAGGAAACCAAGGTTGATGCTTTGGCAATAGCAATAGGCACGTCTCATGGCGCTTACAAATTTCAAGGCGAAAGCAAATTGGATATCGGCAGATTGAAAGTGATAAAAGAATTGGTAAAAATTCCATTGGTGTTGCATGGCGCGTCAGGAGTGCCGGCGTATGTTGTCCAAAAAGCAGTGAATTACGGCGCAAAGCTTGGCCATCCTGAAGGCGTTAGTGATGAGCAAATTAAAAGGGCGATAAAAAATGGAATAAACAAGATAAACACAGATACTGACTTAAGATTATCGTTCACGTCGGCAATAAGGGAAATATTGACAACAAAACCAGAAGTGTTTGACCCAAGAAAGTTATTAGGGCCTGCGAGGAATATGATGCAGAAAGTAGTCGAGCATAGAATGGACGTGTTCGGGAGCGTGAATAAAGCATGAAGACAAGCAAGAATAAGCTCAAAGTGTATATTGGCGCAGACCATGCGGGTTTTAAGTTAAAGCAAACGCTGAAGCAGTTTTTGAAAAAAGATTATCGAGTGCTGGATGTCGGCGCAAAGAAATTCAACAAAACAGATGATTACCCTGATTTCGCGAAGAAAGTTGCAAAGAAAATTAAAAAAGGCGGTAAGGGAATTTTAATTTGCGGTTCTGCAGAGGGAATTTGCATTGCGGCAAATAAATTCAAAGGAATAAGAGCGGTGGCAGTCTGGACTAAAACAAATGCAAGGTTGTCAAGACAGCATAATGACGCGAACATTTTATGCTTGTCTGGCTGGCAGCTGCCGTTAAACAAAGCAAAGGCAATTTCAAAGCTATGGCTGAACACAAAATTTGAAAACGAGCCAAGACACATAAGAAGGATAAATAAAATCAAGAGGTTTGAATGAAAGTCATTCCCGCAATTCTTGAAAAATCAGTATTGAATTTAGAAAAGAGAATGAAATTAGCAAAAACACTATCAAATCAAGTTCACATTGACATTATGGATGGAAATTTTGTGGATAATAAGACAATAACAATTCACGAATTAGCTCACGTAAAGAAGAAAGGAAGCATAATTATTCACTTGATGGCCTTCACTCCGGATAGATATTTCGAAGACATAAAGGAAACAAAGGCAAATAAAGTAATTATTCATGTTGAATCAACAAAAAACATGATGAATGTGATAAAAAAAGCAAAAAAATACAATTTTAGTCTCGGTCTCGCAATCAGTCCAGAGACAAAAATAGAGAAAATAAAGAAATACGCGAGATATTTTGATGAAATTCTTGTGATGTCTGTAAATCCAGGTTTTAGCGGTCAGAAATTCAGGACAGAGGCATATTCAAAATTAATAAACTTGAGAAAACTTTATCCAAGGAAGATTTTAAGCGTTGACGGCGGAATTAACACGGAAACCATCAAAGAAGCCAAATCAGCCGGCGCAAACATAGCTTATGCGGCTTCTGCTATCTGGAAGCACAGTAATGTTAAAAAAGCATACGCGGAATTGAAAAAATATGCATGATGTCTTGATTATTGGCGGAGGAGCGGCTGGAATGACTGCCGCAATTTACACGACAAGAAAAAAGCTTTCGACAGCTATAATAAGCATAGATGTTGGCGGGCAGACTAATTTGACAAGCCATATTGAGAATTATCCTGGGGTTGAAGCATGTCATGGTATTGAATTAATGCAGAGGTTCAAGAAACAAGCAATTAATCAGGGAACAGAATTTATTATGGGCAAAGTCGCAAAAGTTGACAAGACTGCTGATGGTTTTGTCATCACTCTTGCAAACAAACAGGAATTGGCGTGCAAATGCTTGATAGTCGCGTATGGCAAGGTTCCAAGAACTCTTGGATTGCCTAAGGAGGATGAGTTTTTGGGTAGAGGGGTGTCGACGTGCGTCACTAATCCTGAAGATTTTGAAAACAAGACAGTTGCGGTGATTGGCGGCGGAAATTCAGCTGTTGAAAGCGCGCTGAAATTAAGCAGTGTGGCGAGAAAAGTTTATTTAATTCACAGAAGGGACGCTTTCAGGGCAGATGAGATAACAGTGCAGAAGTTAAAGCAGACAAGCGTTGAGCTTGTGTTGAATCATCAGCCTGTCGCGTTCAAAGGTGATGATAAGCTGACTCATATCACAGTTGAAGATGCGAATACGAGTCAGAGAAGGGATATTAACATAGATGACGCAGTTATAGAAATCGGCTTTGTTGTTGACACAAAGATTCTGCATCATTTGGTAAAAGTAAATGAAAAGCAGGAAATACTTATTGACGAAAGAACTAACACTAACTGTCCTGGCTTGTTTGCGTGCGGAGATATAACAACAATACCGTTTAAACAAACAGTTATTAGCGCAGGCGAGGGGGCAAAAGCAGGTTTGGAAGCATACAGATTCTTGACAGGCGGAAAGGGCGTTTCGATAGACTGGGCGCATTGACTTTTTATCTTAGTTTCTTTAGATTATGTCGTACATCTGATATTTGCTGTTCAGTGATGTCTGAAAGTATGTCTTTTGTTTTGATGTAGAAATCTTTGCAGTATCGTTTTGTTTCTTGTATTACTTTTTCGTCAACAGGCCTGTTGGCATAGTATTGAAGGTCTATTCTTGCTTCAAATGCTTTTTGTATCATTTTAAGGTCTTTTTCGTTATAAAATTCTTTTAATGACTGCTTCATAAATTCGAGTGAGCACGAGTGGATTTCGCATTTTATTCCAATTCTCATCATTAGGGAGTATAGTGAATAGTAGAATATGTAGTAGGTCATTGTTGCAGTCCATATTTTGCTTTTGGCATTTTCAAGGTCTTTTATGGATTCTTCTGCCATTTTTATGTACGATACGGATATATTAGGATTTGGCTCTATGAGTTCCAGCCCATTTTTCTGTGCCATGCACCATTTAATTGAGACCATAGTGATTTCTCCATGCAATATTCACGAACTTTTCTGCATTAAATATTGTGATATGGTTGTTTATGATTTCCTCGCAAAGTGGATTGTCTTCAGATATTAACTTCGCAAATTCTTTTTCAGTGAAGTATTTTACGCTGACATTAACGTCGAATAAAGCTCCATTTTTGTCATAATCTTGTTTTATTTTTTTGCCTATTATGAATAAGTCCAGGTCAGAGTCTTCTTTTTGTGTTCCTCTAGCATAGCTTCCAAATACTCCGATTATTCTGTCGTCTTTGTGAAATAAACTGGCAATTTTCCTGTTTTTTTTCATAAAATTAATTTTTTTTGTCAGTTCTGCCAGTATGATTATGTCTTTTATCTGTGAATTTTCCAGATTGAGCTTGAAATACTTCATATTTCCTTGTTTTTTGGATTTCAGCACTCCTTCTTTCTCTAATTTGGCAAGAGTGAGGGCTATTGATTTTTGGCTTAGTGGTATTTTGCCAACAAATCCTCGCCCATACACTTCTCTATTGTAATCTCCTAGAAACTGCTCTATTATCCAAAAATATGTATTGTGTATCATATTACTCAATTGTGTAATATACTACACATATAAAAAGCTTTCTATTCAATGGCAGTTGAAATATGCTGCAGGGGAAGGCGTTTCTATAGATTGGACGCATTGATTATAAAGATTCATAATTTTGAGTTTTAATATGGCTCCGCTTTATTAAAAAATACTATAATATCCTAATCTTTTTCTTTCAACTTGTTCCGGCGGCTCTAGTTTTAATTCAGTCCATTTTCTATTTCTGAACAAATCTACAACTTCTTCGGGCAATTCTTTTATCTTGTCAAGCATGTAGTGATTTATCACACTATATACAATGTGAGAATTCTCTTCGCGATTGTATAGTATGATTTGTTTATTGTTATATATCTTGCTAAGCATATCAAGTATTGTTTCTGAAGGGAGAGTTACTCCTCCAATCAATGCGAATTGTCTTGCCGTTTCTAGTTTTTCAAATACTTTGTCATAGTCTCTGCAATAGTGTTCAATATATTTTTGCAAGTCGCTTACTGATTTATCGTATGCTTTTTTGACTAACTCGTTAAAACTCTCTTTAATTAGTTTTTCTCCAGGCAAGTCTCCTTTATAATTTTCAATGCGTTGTTGTAATCTGTAAAATTTTCTCGCGATCCTTGCATGGTCGTCTTTATTGAAAGTGAATGTTTCCCATATGGCCTTGTCAACTTCAGTTATTTCTTCTTCCAAATCGCTTAAGGTATCTAATCCAAGATACTGATTTGTAGTGCCAAATTTATACTGTTCTGCTAATTTTAATGCATTAGCAGACAATCTGTCTTTGCCTTCTTCTTTCAGCTGTGTTGCGCAGTTTAGTATGCTGTCCAGCGTTTGTTGGTTTACTTGTGGTTTTTGTTCCATTTTATTCACATTGATTATCATATACTTTAACCATTATACAGTAGTATATATTTACTCTAATTTATATCTATGCCACCCCTAACAGGGTGGAAACAGCAAGATTTAAGTATTAAGATGATAATTAAGCCATATGGAAGACCTTACAGAGCTTGGTTTGTCGAAGAATGAAGCTAAAGTGTATTCGACTTTGATTAAATTCGGAAAAATGAGCGCAAGTGAAGTCAGCGCCCAGAGCGGTGTTTCATACAGCAGGATTTACAATGTTTTGGAGGCATTAATTCACAAAAACCTAATCTCAATACTGCCTGAAAAAACAAAGAAGTATGTTCCTGAAAGTCCGGAATCATTGATGAAGCTTGTCAGTGCAAAAGAAGAAAAGTTGGCAAAACTAAAGGGAATGGTCGGCAACTTAAGAAAATTATACGATGTGAAAGAAAAGAACCCTGTAAGCATAGGTATTGGGCAGAAAGCATTTTACACTCTGTTAAAATCAATGAAACCTCCTTCAAAGTATGAATATTCGATAAAGTGGTCTTCTGAATACAGGCCAGAATGGGTAAGGGATGATGTCAAGGCAGTGAAAAAAGGCGTTGACTTGAAAATGCTTTCAAGATATGATGCTGAAACAAAGTCAAATGTTGACAAATGGGTGAAAATAGTAAAGAATGTCAGGAAATTCGACAATGACGGCGTGGCATTCTCTATTAGAGATAACGAAGTCCTTATTTCAGTGATAAAATCAAACAGCACGATGCTTATCAAAGACAAGGCATTTGCAAAGATTATGAGAAAATTATTCAATGATTCGTATCACAATGCGGAAGAAATTAAAGTTTAAAATCCGTCAACAATATTAATCTCTTTTTTTGACGTTGTCTTGCCGTCATGTTCCACATATCCTTTTACTGTTTTGCCTTCCAGAACGTATGGCAGCCAGTGTTTGTCATTGTCCCACATCTTGTCGTAAGGTATTTTGGCAAAATCAAACCATTCAGAAGTCATTTCATCTGTCTCTTTTGGCAAACCCTCCCATGCAGTCACAATATAAATGTGAACCATTTGATCATATTCAGGTGTTGCAGGAAAAATATAAGTCATCTCTCCCACTTTTTGGTATGTTGTTGGTTTTACGCAGAGTTCTTCGTTTAATTCGCGAATCATTGTCTGTTCAATAGTTTCTCCAGGTTCCTGTTTTCCGCCAAATCCGTTATATTTGTCTTTTCCAAACTTGCGTTTCTTGATTCCTAAACAAATCTTGGCATCCCGAACCAGCAACGCCAATGTCATGTTTTGCATAACAAGGGTAAATCAACATTCTATAAAAACGCATTGGTGAGATAATTATTTAAGCAGAGTTTAATTAGTATAATTTATGGCCAAGAAAGCGAAAAAATACACTTTCAGGAATTATATTGAATACATGAAGAACAATCCAAAGAATTATTGGTTTAAAAGAAGGTTGTATGGATGGGGGTGGGTGCCTGTGAGAAAAGAAGGCTGGTTTGTTGTTCTTGGTTTTTTGGCAGTTATATTCGCAGATGTTCTTTATCTGACTTCCAAAGTCAAGCCTTCAAATGCAGACATATCAATATATTTGGGAGTGATTGCAGTTTCAATATTTGCTTTAATATGGGCTTGCTATAAAACCGGCGAAAAGCCTAAGTGGACTTGGGGACGATAAGCATCCAAACCTTTATATATGCGAATAGCTGGTTTTTAGTCGGTAAAATGAAAAAGGAAACTGCAGGTTTTAACAAGATTACAGACTTGAAGGAGTTAAATCTAATAGCTAATACAATACGTCAAGACATAATCAAAGAGTTAGTTGCCGCGGGTTCAGGTCATAGCGGCGGTCCATTGGGAATGGCTGATGTTTTCACAGCTTTATACTTTAATGTTCTAAATCATAATCCTAAAAAGCCAAATTGGGAGGAAAGGGACAGGTTAATTTTAAGCAACGGCCACATCTGTCCGGTTTTGTACGCAACAATGGCTAATGCTGGTTATTTTGAAAAGAAAGAACTCTTGACTTTGAGAAAGTTAGGCTCAAGACTGCAGGGGCATCCTCATAGAACTTCTTTGCCTGGGCTTGAAACAACTTCAGGTCCGTTAGGTTCGGGATTGTCGCAGGCTTCTGGAATGGCATTGGCTGGAAAAATGGATAAGAAGAAATGGAGAGTTTATTGTTTGATGTCGGATGGAGAATGCGATGAGGGAAATACTTGGGAAGCGATTATGTTTGCGGGGAAAAATAAATTAAATAATTTAACGGCGTTAGTGGATAGAAATAACATTCAAATTGATGGTCATACGGAAGATATTATGCCTTTAGAGCCGTTTAGGCAGAAATGGGAAGCGTTTAACTGGCACGTTATAGAAATAGACGGTCATAACATTAGAGACATAATTGATGCTTATGAAGAGGCAAAGGCGATTTATGAAAAGCCGACAGTTATTATAGCTCATAACATTCCTGGCAAGGGTGTTTCATTCATGGAAAATGATCCTGAGTGGCACGGCAAGCCGCCGACAGCAGAGCAGGCAAAGGTGGCGCTGACAGAATTAGAGCATATAAGAAAAGATATTTTGAAATTAGGAGGAGTTTACGCTGCATGAGCTTCATAATCAAAAATTTGGAAAAAGCAGAGCAAATTCCCACAAGAAATGGTTTTGGCCAGGGTTTGGTGGAAGCCGCATCAGCTGATGAAAGAATCGTGGCATTATCTGCGGATTTGGTGGAAAGCACGCGCACTCTTGATTTTAAAAAGAAATTTCCAGACAGATTTATAGAAATGGGTGTTGCAGAGCAAAATCTTGCGACAGTGGCGGCAGGTTTGTCAGCCGGGGGGAAAATTCCTGTGATAACAAGCTATGCGATGTTTTCTCCTGGTAGAAACTGGGAGCAGATTAGGACAACTATTGCATATAATGACAGGCACGTAATAATTGCAGGCGCGCACGCAGGCATCAGCGTTGGTCCAGATGGAGCAACTCACCAGGCAGTTGAAGATATTGCAATCATGAGGGTTATGCCAAATATGACTGTATTAGTTCCGTGTGACGCAAATGAGACAAGAAAAGCGTTGATTGCGGCAGCTAGATATGGAAAGCCGGTTTATTTGAGATTTGCAAGGGAAAAAACAGCGGTGTTTACGCAGCAGAATGCTCCTTTTGAAATTGGCAAAGCGCAGGTGTTCAGGGAGGGCGATGATGCCGCGATAATCGCCTGCGGCCCCATGGTTTATGAAGCCTTGCTGGCTGCGGAATTTTTGAAGAAACAGCATAAATTAGATATCCGGGTTGTGAATTGTCCTTCAATAAAGCCTTTGGATCACAGAACAATAAGGGAGACTGCTGAAAAGTGCGGATGTATTGTGACAGTGGAAGAGCATCAGCAATTTGGCGGGCTTGGAAGCGCTGTTGCTGAATATCTCAGCCAAAGCTATCCTGTTCCGATGTTCATAATGGGGATCGCTGACAGGTTTGGTGAGTCAGGACAGCCAGACGAGTTATTGACTAAGTTTGGTTTGAAAAGCAGAAACATTGTCAGCAAAGTGCTTGAATTGTTAAGAAAGAAGTGGCCGGATTCCATACCTATGGCAACAGAAATGCATCATGAAGTCAGAAATGTTATAGGCAATGTAAAGCCGCATGAATATTTCAAGACTGTAAATGGCGGCGTAATAAGAAACTTGCCTGAATTAAAGGAAGCATTGGAGACTATGTCGGAATCAACGTTCAGGCATCATGTCACAAATAAAAAGAATGATTTTGGGGATTGGATAAGGGGGGTGTTCAAGGACGATGTTCTTGCCCATCTTGTTTCAAGGCATAATTCAAAGCAGGAAATGGCTGAAGTTGTCCATATGCGTGTTAAGCATGCGGAGAGGCGGCTTGGATGGTGAAAATGGCAAAAAAGCCGGCAAAGAAATCAGCAAGTTCTCCTGTAAATAATGTTAAAGGCTGTGTTGACTGCGGCTATATGCATCAAAGATTCGGCCATAATGAATGCCCTTTATGCAGAAGGTGCGGGGCTTGTGGTTATACTTTAAGAAAATGCAGGTGCATTGAAAGTGAGTGAGTGCTGTGGAAAGTCTTGTCCAATAGGTTCTGATAAGTCGATGTGCATTGATGCAATAGGATTTGATTTTGATGATACTTTGTTTGTGAGCGAGACAGACAAGGCAAGGATAATTGCGAAGATTTTCAAACAGTGCTGCAGTGCGACTTCTGGAGTGAATGCGGAATATAGGAAGCTTGTCGGGACAGGAATTGCGGTGGAAAAAAAGCTGAAAATGATTTTTAGAAAGTTTGTTCACAGAATTCCAAAGAAAAAAGAGCTGGCAATGGTCCGCAAGATGTATGATTATGAATATTCAAAGAGCTTGTTGTCGTGCAAATTAATGCAGTGTTCTAATATAATAAGAGATTTGAGGAAACAAATAAAAGTTCTGTTTATTGTGACATTAAATCCTGCAAAAGAAGTCATTCCGGCGTTAAAGCACTGCGGAATGCTGAAGTATTTCGATGAAGTCTGCGGCGGACCAAAGACAAAAGTGCAGAATTTCAGGGGCATATTGAAAAAGTACAAATTAAACGCGAATAATGTTGTCTTCATAGGAGATTCCAATGGCGATTTAAGGTCTGCAAAGAAGGCAAAAATTCATTTTATAGGATTGACAAAGAGCAATGCAAGAAGGCAGTTGATGAGAAAGCTGGGCGCTCATTTCACTTTCTCGAGTTTATGCGACATTCCTCCGGAACTGCTTATTCGGGAGCCAAAGTATGAAAGTATTTTCAGGAAGAATGGACGCTAAAACCATATCCTTTTTATACTGAATATCCACTCGATTTGTATGGGTAAAATAGCTGTATTTGAGACAGATGTCTGGCAGAGCCCTGAGCTTATTGATGATATGAAAAAGAAGCTCGAACCGCAGAATACAGTCGTGCTGTTCAAGGATGTTCTTAAGGAAGGTGATTTGGACAAAATAAGGGATATTGAAACGTTGATTGTTTTCATTAAGTCAAAAGTTACAAAAGAAGTCATCAGCAAGCTTCCAAAATTGAAATTTGTTGCGACAATGAGCACTGGTTTTGACCATATTGATTTGGCAGCCTGCAGGGAAAGGAACATAATGGTGAGCAATGTCCCGTCATATGGGGAGAATTCTGTGGCAGAACACGCTTTTGCTCTGATTGTCACAATCGCCAGAAAGCTTTCTGAGGCTGTCGCGAGAGTTAAAAATGGAAAATTCGAAACTAAAGGATTGTGCGGCTTTGACTTAAAGGACAAGACAATTGGCGTAATAGGAACAGGGCATATTGGTTTGTTTTCAATTAAAATAGCGCAAGGATACAGCATGAAAGTTATTGCATATGACGCGTTTCCAAGAAAGGATGCAAAAGAATTAGGATTTGAGTATGCGAGTCTTGATGATTTGTACCAGCAGTCTGATATTATAACAATCCATGTTCCTTTATTGCCTTCGACAAAGCACATGATTAATCAGGGTTCTGTGGAAAAAATGAAAAAAGGCGTTGTTTTAATAAACACCTCGAGAGGTGGTGTTGTTGACAATGACGCATTGTTGTATGGTTTGGAAAATAGAATCATCGGCGCGGCAGGTCTTGACGTGCTGGATAATGAAGAATGTCTTATGGAGGGAAACAAGTGCGATCCAAAAATTTCAGAGAAATTGAAAAGATTAGTTGCGATGAAGAATGTGTACATCACTCCTCATAATGCCTTCAACACTAAAGAGGCTATTGGCAGGATTATTGAAACTACATTGCAGAATGTTAAGGGATTTGCTGAAAACAAGCTGGTAAATATCGCAAAGCCCGCAGGCGCGAAATGAAGATAGCTTTTTTTGAGCACGAAAGATGGGCGGAAGGAGATTTTCTAAGCCATATCAGGGAAGGAATGAAGGAATTCGAAAAAAAATTCGGGAATGCTGAATTAATCTTCATTGAAGGGCCTTTAAAATTGGAGCATTATAAGAAAATCAATGATTGCGGGCAGATTGTTGTTTCAGTCAACTGCAAAATCAATGAAGAAGTGCTAAAAAATCTTCCAAATTTGAAGGCAGTTTCGACGATAAGCACCGGCTTTGATCATATTAATCTTGATGACTGTAAGAAGAGAAACATTCCTGTAAGTTATGTTCCCTCGTATGGGGAAAACTCAGTTGCTGAATTGGCTTTTGGATTGTTAAACTCAATAAGCAGGGGAATTGCCAAAGATTCTGAATATACAAGAAGCAATGGTCGTTTTGAGCATTCAGGAACTGTTGGCTTTGATTTGGCTGGGAAAACAATTGGTGTTTTGGGAACTGGCAGAATCGGAAGGTTCGCGATAAAAATAGCAAACGGTTATGGAATGAATGTTGTTGCTTACGATGCGTTCCCTAATCCGAAGTTATTGGATGAATTAAAGTTTAAGTATGTTGACTTGGACACGTTGTTCAGAACTTCAGACATCATTACTGTTCACGTTCCTTTGCTGAAAGAAACAAAACACATGATTAACAAAGATGCAATAAAGAAAATGAAGCATGGAATTGTTTTGATTAACACTTCAAGAGGCCCTGTCATTAACAACGAAGCTTTATTGGAGGGTTTGGAAAGCGGAATCATAAACTCCGCGGGTCTTGATGTCATAGATAATGAAGAAATGCTGAAGAATGAAGATAATGATGAGGTAAAGTTGATTAGAAAGATTATTGCGATGAAAAATGTGTTTATGACTCCTCATAATGGGTTTAACACTGCAGAGGCCATCAAGAGGAGAATGGACGTCATTGTCCAGAATCTTATGGCGGCGCAGTCAAATTCTCCAATAAATATCGCAAAGCCGTTTCCTTAATCCTTCTTCACTAATTTAGCAACAAAGAATCCTTCAGTGTCATTATCCTGCGGCCATAATCGCAGGCACTTCTTTACTTCTGGCGAATATTCTTTGCCGTCAAATGAGGTTATAGGCGGTGTGCTTTTTAGATGAGGTAGTTTAACTTGTTCAACCTTCACATCTGAAAGATTTTTGATGGCAAAGTCAACTATTGCTTCGTCTTCTTCTGGTTCCTGCGAGCAAGTGCTATACACTAATGTTCCACCGGGTTTCAATAATGACCAAGCATTTACGAGTAATTTGCGCTGCAGTCCAGCTAAACGTTTTATCATGTCTGGATTCCACATAAGAAGTGTTTTCAAGCTTTTGCGAATTGTTCCAGTGCCAGAGCAAGGCGCGTCAAGCAGTATTTTGTCGAACATTACGCCTTTGATTCGTTCGCCTGCGCATAATGTGATGATTGAATTTACAACTCCTGTGCGTTGCAAGTTAATGCCGAGTGCTGCCAATCTTAAGCCAGTTACGTCGTTAGCAACTAAAATTCCGGAGTTTTCCATCATTGATGCGATTTGGCTTGATTTGCTTCCAGGAGATGCAGCCACGTCAAGAACGTGTTCGCCAGGTTGAGGATTAAGTACGAGCGGTGGTATCATGCTTGCCGCTTCTTGGACGTAATAATAGCCGAGAGCGTGCTCAATTGTGTTCCCGATGTCCAGGCGGCCTTTTTTGTGTTCTATCCAAAAGCCGTCTTCACTCCACGGTATTGGTGTAAGATTAAAGCGGTCCTTCAATCTGGCAATGCAGTCTTTTACGCTTATCTTCAGTGTATTTACGCGTATGCTTTTGCGTAAATATGTGAGAGAAATTTTTTTGTATGGCTCCCAGTCTGTGAGTTTAGAATAGCGTTCAACAAATGCGGGCTTAAACTCAACGTTCTCTGCATTGCGTATTGGCTTCATAATAAATCAATAAAAACAGCGTTTAATAATGTTTGCGGTAATAATAGAATTAAAGAAAAAATTACTTCTTGGCAGGCGCTGCTGCTCCTGGTGCTGCGGCTGCTCCAGGCGCTCCTGGCTCTGCCTTCTTCTCTCCTGGCAGTAATTCGTTGATGAGAGTCAATGGTATTTTTGCTTCCAGCAATTTTGCCTTGAGTTCTGCTCTTGGCTTGCCTGCGAATTTTTCCAAGATTGATTTTGCAGTTGTTGTGTATTCTGTTCTTCTCTTTTCAACTTCTTCGTGCAATGCCTGTTTCTCTGCTTCAATCTTCTTCAGGTCTTCTGCTGATAATTCTGATTTCTCTGATTCGATTTGTGATTTCCATTTGCCTTCGTTTATTGCGCGGATAGCGTCTTTTGCTTCCATTCCTTCAACCATTACGCCCATGCTCTGGCATGTGCCGATTATTTCCTTTACTCTTGCGAATGCGTCCTTGCTCTGCAATGAGTCTGCTTTCATTTTTGAAACTTTGATTAATTGCTCAATTCTTAAGTTTGCTACTTTTTCTAATTTTGCGCTTCCAGAGCCTGATTCCAGTTTTGCTTCGCTTTTGATTAATGAGCTTGCTGGCGGCGTTCCGATTGAGATTGTGAAATTTTTGTCGTCGTCTACTGATATTTTTACTGGAACCTGCATTCCTTTGAAATCTGCTGTTTTCTTGTTTATTTCGGCTATGACTAATCCAATGTTTATTCCCAGAGGTCCAAGAGCTGGTCCTAGTGGCGGAGCAGCTGATGCCTTTCCTCCTTCAATCAATTGTTCTATTGTTGTAGCCATATTAGTGTATCCCTTGTTGAGGGTTTAAAAAGATTATTCTTTTTCCTCCTCTTCTGATTCATTTTCTCTTCTGATTACTTTGACAGCGTCCATCTTCAGGCTGATTGGGATTGAAACAGCCGCGCCAAGTAATTCAACGACGACTTCTTCCTTGTCCTTGTCAACTCTTGTGATTTTTGCCTGTTCTCTCTTGAATGGTCCTGATATGATTTCGACGATGTCGCTCTTTCTTATGTCGACATCTCTCTTGACTTGTTCGAGCATGTGTTCGATTTCTTTGTAATTAATCTCCTTAGGAAGAACTCCTCTTGCATATGGCACTCCTGTGGCGCACTGTTCTGCGGCCTGTCTGTCTGCCGCTTCCACGAAAACATATCCTCTCATTCCGTGCGGTCTGATGATTGCGTAAACTGGAAGTTTTTTCTTGTTTACGTTGCTTGTGATGAAATCCAGAACTTGATCCTCTCGATTGGCGGTCGTGCGAAGGGCATAGATATGAGTAGTTGATTCCGCCTTTGCCTCAGTTTTCTCATTAGCTGTCATTTTATCTCTCTAAGAAGAATACTATGGGAGTATATGCGTCCTTTTTAAAGCTTTCTGAAATTCGACCATTTATTAGTGATATTAATTAAATGTCGAATTTCAGGACCCAAAACTTAGTTTTGGATTTCTGAAAATTTGCCTTTCAATATTGACTTAGCCATATTCTTTGTGCTTTGTTTTGGCGGCAAATTTTCAGGACCAAAAACAAGAAATTTTTGTTAGTTTCTTAGAATAACAGCTGTTTTATCATATGCAGGACAAATCCTATTGCTCCAATGATTAGTATTCCTGCTCCTGATATTTTGACTATTGTCAGGAATTCTTCCTTGTTTGGCTTTTTTGTGACTGTCAATACTCTTCTGCATTCTATCCAGAATGTTTTGAATGCCTGTTTCCATCTTGCCAGTTTTCCTTGCGGTGCGTTGAAGTCATCCATTTGTGTATTGACAGGTTGTTGGTTTTTAAATGTTCGGATATTTTTAGTGTTATTGGGCCGGACGTTTAAACTCGAAATTATACGGCCGGAGAATTTTTGTTGTTTAAATTTATATAAAATCAGTCAACAAACTCTATTCCTAGGTCTCGTTGTATTGATTCGCGTGAAGCGTCTTTCAGCTTGTGGTCATCTCCGAATATTTGCGGGCTCCTCACTCCTGTAACAATAAGCATTACCTTTAATGTTTTGCCCAAATCTTCGTAAACTTGCGCGCCCCATATCACGCGAGCTTCTTCGCTCAAACGTTGGGTAATTGCTTCAACAACTTGTTTTGCTTCATTGAGTGTTAAGTCTTTGCTTCCTGCTACGTTAATTAGCGCGCCTGTGGCTCCTGTGATGTCGACATCAATCAATGGGTTGTTGATTGCTTTTTCAACTGCTTCCATTGCTCTTTTGTCTGTGTCGCTTTCTCCTACGCCGATTAACGCCACGCCGCCATTTTTCATTACTGCGCGGATGTCTGCAAAGTCTAAATTAACAAGGCCTGCGCGCGTTACTAATTCCGCAATTCCTTTTACAGAGCTTGTCAAAATTTCATCTGCGACTTTGAATGCTGTGTCCAATGGCAGGTCGTGCGCAATCTCCAGTAATTTGTCATTTGGCACAACGATTAATGTGTCTACAACGTGCTCTAATTTTTCCAATCCCCATAAGGCATTGGAGTATCTTTTTGCTCCTTCCATTGTGAAGGGTATTGTTACAATTGCGATTGTCAGTGCTCCTGCTTTTTTCGCGATTTCTCCCACGACAGGCGCTGACCCGGTTCCTGTGCCGCCGCCTAATCCGCAGGTGATAAATACCATGTCTGCCCCGCCGATTGCAAGCTTAATGTCATGCTCGTTTTCACGCGCAGACTGTTCTCCGACTTCAGGGTATGATCCTGCTCCTTGTCCTTTTGTTGTTTCTTTTCCGATTAGAATTTTTTTGTCTGAATTTGTGTATAATAAGTCTTGGGCGTCTGTGTTTATTGCTATTGTTTCAACGCCTTCTATTCCTACTTGTGAAATTCTGTCAATGGTGTTGTTTCCGCCGCCTCCGCATCCTATGACCTTGATGGTTGCTTTGTTCTTTGAAAGCATTTCTTCAAGTTCTGCGTCTGAAGGGTGCGCTCTTCTCGGCGCTAGTCCTTCGTTGTTTTGAACATTTTGCGGCTGGTGTATAAATTCCATATTTCCCCCTGTTAGCACTCTTGAGGAGTGCTTATATTTAACGTTTGCGGTTCTGCTTGGCAGTGATTAAAAAGTGTATTTTTTATGATAATTGTTGTGTTAGATGATTTAGAATTATTTTGCTTCTGGTTTCGATTCAGTTTTTGCTTTTTTGGGTGTTTCAGCTTTCTTTTCTTCCTTTTTCTCTTCTTTCTTTGCAGTAAATTCCACAGAATCAAGTTTCAACACTCTTGTAAAATGTTTTACAAGCTGGGCGATGATTTCTTTTGGCAGTTCTTTTTCAAATTCTATTTCTGCTTTCTTGCCTTCCACTTTGATGTTTTTAGGTTCTATGCCGAATAATGAGTTTGTTAATCCTTTTATTTGTTCTTTGACATCTGTTACTTTTCTTTTGATATCTACGTCATAAACAACGTCTTTTCCAGACAACGGGTGGTTGAAATCAACTAATACTCTGCCTCCTCCGACTTTTCTGACGATGCCCATTGTGCCGTCTATTTCCACCTGCAGTCCTGGCTGAGGCATTATGTTTTCTTTTGCGAATTTGTTGAATGGGACAAGCATGATTAGTTTTGCGTTCTTCTTTCCAAATGCGTGTTCTGCGTCTAATTCTATTTTGTGCTTTCCAATGTCTTTTCCTGTTAATGCGTCTTCCAATCCTGCAAGAATTTGTTTTTCTCCAAGGCATATTACTTGGGAGCCGAATTTCTGCTTCATGTTGATGCCGTTTTTCTCTGCCACTGCCTTGTCTGTTGTGTCAAAGATTATTCCGTCATCTTTCAGCTTTCCTGTATAGTCGACTTCTACAAAATCGCCTTTTTGCAATGCCATAATGCTAAGTTTTAGCCCGCCCTTTTAAAGTTTACTGGAAAGCGTGTAAAATCTCTTATATATTGGCCGCTTTTCAGTAATTGCGGGATATGGTCGTGTGATGTTTTGTTATGTTTGGCATTTTGCCAGTATATCCTTAACTATGGAATTAACTGTTTTATTTGTCGTGTCTATCGCCAAATCGTAATTTTTGGTGTTAAGGTAGTTTAGATTGTACCATTTTTTGTACCGCAGCGAATCTGATTTCATTCTTTGTTCTATTGCTTTTTTCACGTCTTCCGCAGACTTGTATTCTGGCTCGTCTTTTCTGTGTGATTTTTTGTCTGAGAATATTCTTTTTGCCGCGACTTTTTCATCAACTGTCAAAAAAACTTTTAAGCTGTTCGGGATAAAATGCCATCCGAGTCTTGAGTCGATGACAAAATTGTCTTCGGTCTTGCCTAATTTTTCAATGTATTCGTCTGCTTTTCTGTCTGTCGAAGGGTCCTGTTCTCCCATTTTATTCAGCTGGTCGATTGTGATTCCCATTTCAATTGCGAGTTTTCCGCGCAAGTCTCCGCCTGAATAGTGCTTGTATCTTAGTCTTTTGGCAAGTTCTTTTGCAACCGTGCTTTTTCCAGATCCAGGTGTTCCGGAGATTGTGATTATCATTGTTGTTTGTTTCATTCCTGTGTTTATATTTGTTTAGTGTTCCACAAGAAATCTATGTTCTGTCTAAAATGATGGTATGTTTGAACTATTTTCCCAAAGCTTTATATATGCCAACCGCTCCCAGTAGCCTAATTAGTATACTAAAAGAGGGATGTATGCATACTGAAGTAATTCAGACTAGAGACAAGGAAAAAAGGACTTTTGAGATTATCAGGCTGTTAATACTTCATTCCCTGCAAAACGGCCAGCGCACATTAAACCAGCTCTCAAATGACACTGACATAAATTGGAAGACAGTTGACAATCACATAATATATTTGCTTGGAAGAGGGTTTGTCACAGAAGTTTATTTTTCAAAATATGTCAAGATTGTCGAAATCACTGAAAAAGGAACTGCGTTCTTGAAGGAAAAGAACATCATCAAGCCAGAGGTGCTCAAATGAGAGTGCTGATGTTTGGCTGGGAATTTCCGCCGCACAAGTCCGGAGGCTTGGGAACCGCATGCTATGACCTCACTAAAGGTTTGGCAAGGCAGGGCATAGAGGTAACGTTTGTGATGCCTTCTGCGCCTGAAAACGCAGACGCGGATTTTGTTAAGCTTTTAGGAATTTCAAAATGGAAGAATAA
>Ga0210057_1001146_pt1 | contig 41011 bp, 37 predicted proteins | sample CryGeyCG2114_010_2_FD_183968 | JGI IMG/M metagenome (GOLD analysis project Ga0210057, IMG submission 183968) | Groundwater microbial communities from aquifer - Crystal Geyser CG10_big_fil_rev_8/21/14_0.10 (SPAdes) (version 2) | ecosystem: Environmental > Aquatic > Deep subsurface > Groundwater ... | reverse complement strand
TATTAATGATGTCGGACGAGTGGTGCATGTTTTTGTGGTGTTAATTGCAATACCCACAGTATGCACCACATCCGTCCGACTGACATTTCTACTTTGCTCACACTGACATTATCACTTTGCTTTGACAATTCCAGACTAACCGCTTGCCAAAAACCCATTCCTCTGTTATTCTCTATCCATATTAAATTCGCTGGGTCCAAACTACGCACTACGCACTACCTAACTACGCACTAAAATACATGGAACTACTTACTCAAAAGCGTGAAGTCTTCGGCCGAGCCGTTAAGCCACTTCGAGCCCAAGACATGATTCCAGCCGAGCTCTATGGTCATGGTACCGAAAATATTCATCTTTCCGTAACCAAAAAAGAGTTCACTCGCGTTTTAAATGAAGCCGGTGAGAGCACCTTGGTGGATTTAGTTGTTGATGGCGAGAAACATCCAGTGCTTATTCACGACGTTCACTATCACCCAGTCACCGATGAAGTTCTGAATATCGACTTTTACCAAGTGCGCATGGACGAGGAAATCACTACTGCGGTTGAACTGACATTTGTCGGAGAGGCCGAGGCAGTCAAAAACCTTGGCGGTATTTTAGTTAAAGCCGTCAGCGAGCTAGAGGTTACCGCCTTACCAGCCAATCTGCCTCACGACATCAAGATTGATATTTCCAAGCTTGCAAACATTGGAGATACTATCAGCGTTAAAGACCTAGTCCTCCCAGAAAACGTTCAAATTGACGCAGACGAAGATACTGTTATTGCAACTATTACTGAGAAGCTCAGCGAAGAAGAGGATAAAGCTCAAGGCGAGGCCACGGATCTTTCTAGCATTGAAGCCGAAGCCGAAAAGCCAGCTGACGAAAAGGCTGATTCTGAAGAGAAGCCAGCTGCCTAAACTTTCCCTTAAAAGATATCAAAAAACTCCCCTCAAGACGGAGTTTTTTTGATATAATGAGAGCCCTCGTTCGTTATATGGTATATGGGAACAAATAAATTGGTATAATAAGTACATGAACCGAAAAAGGCATTCTAAATTTTTCGCATTAGCAATAATACTCTCATTTTTTTTAGGTCTCGTTACCCCTGCTTTGCCACCAGTTTTTGCCCAAACCAAAACTCAACAAGACGAGCAGGCCACCCTTAAGGCTGAGCTTGAGCGCCTTGAAGCCGAAATCGCCGAGCATGAGAGAATTGCTACTCAGTATGCCAAAGAGGGCAACACCCTTAGTACTGAAATCAAAAGCCTCGACAACAAAATCGCCAAGTTAAATGCGCAAATCGAATACATCAACGCGTCCTTAGCTCGGCTGAATAAAGAAATAGCTCAAAACCAAGTCAGTATCATTCGGACCGAAGACAAGCTCGATTTTCATCGTCGGGCAATCTCCGAGTCCATCCAACAGGTCTATGAGCAAGAGAACTTAAGCCTGGTGGTTATCTTGCTTCAAAGCACAGAGCTCTCAGATTTTTTTGATGACCTAAATAGCATTATGGCAGTTCAATCTGGCCTAACCGCTAATGTCCGAGAAATCACCACTCTCAAAGATCAGCTTCTTACAGAGAAAGATAATCTAGCCAGCAAAAAAAATGATGCTGCTAATCTTCAGTCAATCCAAAAATCTCAAAAGATCCAGGTCTCCAGTACAAAAACAGAAAAAAAAGAAGTGCTCGCTATTACCAAGGGCCAGGAGAGCAAGTACCAAGAGCTCGCTACTGAGAAAAAGAAAGAAGCCGCGCAAATCAGGAGCCGTTTATTTAAACTCCTTGGTGGGGGCGAGATGAGCTTTGAAGAGGCCTATGAAATCGCCAAGTATGCCGAGGATGCTACCGGCGTTGAAGCTTCTTTCCTTTTAGCCACTCTTGATAGGGAGAGTGCGCTAGGAAAAAACGTTGGTCGCTGTACCTACAAAACTTCAATGGCCCCAGGGCCACCAGACTCTCGCCGAGACGACGTCACGCCTTTTCTTGAAATCACTGCCTCTCTTGGCCTAGACCCAGAAGACACACCAGTTTCGTGTGCCAATGCTGATGGAGCTTATGGCGGTGCTATGGGCCCAAGTCAGTTTATCCCGACCACATGGATACTTTATGCCGACAAAGTCGCGCGTATTACCGGCTCCAGCCCAGCTAGCCCTTGGCGTAACTCCGACGCGTTCGTCGCCACAGCCCTGCTCATGGAAGACAACTTAAATGCCTGTTCAGCTAGCGGGTACGAAGGCGACACCCAAATTCGTTGCGCCGCCGCCCGATATTATGCTGGAGGCAACTACAAGCTCTATATGTACACTTCCTACGGCACCGGTGCCCTAGCCCGCAAAAAGCAGTTTGACGACGACATCGCCCTTATTACTTCAAATTGACCCGCCTCAGGCGGGTCATCCCGGGCCTGACCCGGGATCCAGGCTCAACATCTGCTTGCGCTAGTGGGGTTATTTAAGTAGTATTGAACTACTATTCGTCCCCTTCTCCTATGCCAAAGCAAAGACTCCGTGAAAAAATTTTAGATAAAGCCGCTGAAAAAGAGCTCGATAGAGCCGACATCGTTAAGGGTTCGGGTATTTCTGCTTCTCATCTTGATGCAATCCTGGATAACAATGCGGAGAATGCTCCAGCCTTTCCTTACATCCGTCATCAGCTAGCTAATCTAGCCGATTTTCTTGGGCTTGATCAAGAAGACGTACTTTCTTCATATAAAGAAGATTTTTCTCAAAAAATATCTGGAGTTTATGATCGGCTACCATCCAATCGCTATTCCTTGCCATCTCAGAAGCAAAGACTTTCTTATCTTGGCGGAGCAGTTTTAATCATATTACTGATTTATTTGGCTATTCAGGGGCTCGTTGGTTCAAGTCCCGAGATCGAGGTATCTTTTCCTCCCAGTAGTCCGATCCCATTTGTCGCTCACAACCAGAACATCCTCTTAAAGGGTAGGATTAGCTCTCAAGATAAGCTAACTATCAATGGCCAGACTACACCCGTTGCCGTTGATGGTAGCTTTGAAAGAGACTATCTTCTCAGCCCAGAGATGAACTATCTTGAATTCAGGATGCATAGAGTTCTCGGTGAAGACAGCGTTCTAATTCGTGAAGTCTATTTCGAGCTCAGCGAAGAAGCGCCCATCCAAACGATCCCCCCGATAGAAGATGCCACCACTGCAGCACCTGAAGAAGAGCCACTTTTTGAAAATCCAACCCCATAGTATCCTTAGTATTGTATTAAATATTAAATTTTTATCATCATGGCAAAAAAGAAACAAGAAGAAGTGAAGCAGGAGTTTAAAGATGTCGCCGCCCTAGTAGATGATCTGCGAGGCAAGTTTGGCGAGGGCGCCATTATGACATTAGGCGAGGCCAAGCACGTCGATGTTGATGTTATCCCGACCGGCTCCTTTTCTTTAGACCTAGCCTTAGGTGTGGGAGGCTTGCCTCAAGGGCGAATAGTTGAAATCTATGGCCCAGAAAGCTCCGGCAAGACCACCCTCGCTCTTAACGTCGTCGCTCAAGCGCAGGCCAAGGGCGGTCGAGCCGCTTTTATTGATGCCGAACATGCCCTAGATCCAGAGTACGCCTCCAAGCTCGGCGTCAAAATAAATGAGCTTCTAATTTCTCAGCCAGACAACGGTGAAGAAGCGCTTAATATTCTTGAAAGTTTAGTTCGCTCCGGAATGATAAATATTGTTGTTGTTGACTCGGTCGCCGCCCTAACTCCCAAAACAGAGATTGAAGGTGAGATGGGCGCTCAGTTCATGGGGCTACAGGCCAGAATGATGAGCCAGGCCCTAAGAAAGCTCACCGCCATTACCGCCCGCTACAAAGTTTTAGTTATTTTCATCAACCAAATCCGAATGAAAATCGGCGTGATGTTCGGCTGCTTTTCTTACGACACCAAAGTAATGCTTGCCAACGGGAAAAAAGAAAATATAGGCAAGCTAGTGAATCAAAATATGGCAGTTGACGTGTTGTCTTATAATTTTGAAAAAGGCTGCGTGGAGGCAAAGCCAATAATAGATTGGCATACAAAGGGGGAGACTAATGAGTTTTTGCAGTTTTTTGTTCAAAACCATACCGGGAATGGACGTAGGGGGTTTTCATGTACTCCGGATCACAAAATCTATACGCCACAAGGCTGGAAACGGGCTAAAGAACTTAGTGCCGGAGATGAAATTACCGTTCACATCACCGACGTCGTCTTAACGGCAGCCCAGGAAGAAGTAGTCATCGGTTCTCTTCTAGGTGACGGCAACATTAAAAAAGAAAACGGGCAAACTGCCTATTTCCGCGAAGAGCACGGGCCAAGACAAACTGCTTATGTATCTTGGCTAGCGTCCGAGTTGGGCGACACAGTCAGTAACCGGGCGATGACTAGTCGCGCCACGGCCGTTGTAGAAACAAAGAGTCTCCTTCGGTTCGGTGATATGTATGGATTATTTTATCCAAAACAAAAGAAGATCGTACCAGAATTCCTGGTTAAACAGATTACCCCGCGGATGATTGCACTCTGGTACTGCGGTGATGGGACTCTTCAAACAGGAACTAGCTACTGGAAAGGCAAAACCTATAACCGCCGGCCACGGGCAACGTTGTACGTGAACGCATTTGGCGATCACGCCGAGAGCAAGGATAGAATCGATCGCATATTCGCTCGCTTTAATATTAAGCCGACTTGGCGTCAGTGTGGAAAATACAAGGTTTTGACTCTCAAAGTTTCAGAGTCGGAGAAATTCTTTGAGTTAATTGCGCCCTTTGTGCCCCCTGTAATGGAGTGCAAGCTCCCGTTAAAGCATCGGGGCCGTTATCATCAGATTGAATTACAGAGTTCTGGGCAGGAAGAGTTTTTGCGTCCAATGCGCATTAAAAAAATTGAAAAGCGTATCCCGTACCAAGACGGTCAGCGGATTAGCAAGCAACGGTTTGACATCAGCGTCGCGGACAATCACAATTATTTTGTTGATGGGTGCTTAGTCAGTAATTCGCCAGAAACTACCCCAGGTGGCCGTGCCTTAAAGTTCTCATCGTCAGTACGAATTGATATTCGCCGAATCGCCCAGATTAAAAAAGGCGAGGACGTAATCGGTGGACGAGTTAAGGCCAAGGTTGTAAAAAACAAAGTCGCCCCACCCTTCAAAATAGCCGAGTTTGATATTCTCTACGGCACCGGCATCAATTACGAAGGCGACATATTAAGCTCTGCCCTAAAGCACGGTGCAATCACTAGAAGTGGCGCCACCTATAGCTTTGAAGGCCAGAAAATTGCTACAGGAATCGATAACGCCGCCACCAAGCTTAAAGAAGACAAAAAACTCGCCAAGGAGATTGGGCAGAAGACCAAAGAGCTTTCCAAAAACGCCCCTATTTCTTAAGAACTCGCTTAATCAACAGCTTAGCCAGCTTGTCTCCATCGTGTCGGATGTATTCTTTGTCGCGAATTAAGTTGGCCATCAGCATCTGCTTGTCTTTCGCTTTGACATTTGGCTCTACGAACTCAGCATTTTTCTCAGCATATTTTAAAAGCCTTTTTCGACTAGGCTTTCTGCTGTTCACCGCAAAATAATCCGCTGTTTTTTCTCCGGCGTATTTTTTAAATTCACTAATAAAATCTTCTGCCGTGAAGTGATTCGTTTCTCCAAACTTAGTCATCACATTAGCAACGAAAACAACCTTAGCTTTCGTTTTCATCAAAGCTTCCTTAACCCCGCCAACTACAACGTTGGCCAAAACAGAGGTATATAAGTCGCCCGGGCCGATCACAATCAGGTCTGCTCTTTTTATTATTTCTTTTGCTGAAGCGGATATTTCAGCCTTCGGTTTTGTGGTTAAGCCGACTATTTTTAAGTTCCCATTGTGCTTCGGAATATCAATATTGGTCTCGCCAAAAATCTTTTTGCCGTTTTCTAGCTCCGCCACTAGGTGGGCCTTGGTTCGAGTGACCGGCACTACTTGCCCATCCGCATTTAGAATCTTGCCTGCCTCGTCTAGAGCAGTCTCAAAGTCGCCAGTAATCTGCTCAAGGGCTGTGATAAATAGGTTTCCAAAACTATGCCCCGCGAGCCCCCGGCCTTTTTCAAAACGGTAGCTAAAAAGCTCCGACAAAATCTTATTATCAGAGCTGGCCAAAGCCACCAGTGCCCGGCGCACATCTCCAGGGGGCAAAATCCCAAAGTCTTCTCGCAAAATGCCAGTTGAGCCACCACTGTCCATCATAGTCACGATTGCAGATAAATCCGTAAAATAGTTCTTAAAACTATTTAATAGATTAAAGGTTCCGCTCCCCCCGCCAATCACAACCATCCTTTTTTTGATCCTCTTTTCTTTAAGCATTTTGTATTTTCCTACGCACCACTCTCCTGCCTTTCTACGCACTAACCCTAAAATCTATCTTCCGGTTGCCCTCCTCTCAATTGGTGGTACTCATCATGGTACTTTTTCAGCATTTTTTCAACACGTTCGTTGCCAATCTCAGTTCGCAGTAAATCAATCGTATTTATAGCCTCATAAATATCCCACTTTTTCTCCAGTCGCCAAATTGAGTCGCGCCAAAGGGTCGCTCTTTCATACTCACCAGTCTTTGCTGACTCGCGCTCAAGGTCGTGCATCATCTTTATGAAGGCCCGGTAGTGAGAGCCCCCCACTCCACCCAACCCCCACGTCCTGTCTTTAAAAGGAATCTTATTGTGTTGGAATCTTTCCTTTGCCAGCTCCCTAATCTTTCCAGTCCTTTGCCACGCAAAAGACGTAGACACAATCTTTTCATATAAGTCAGCCGCCTCACTCTTATCCTCCTCTGTCGCATTATCCAATTCGCGGATGAGCTTCAGCAAGCGGTTGGCTCCTAGCTCTATCATTTCTACGCTCCACCAGGGCTTAGCACTGGCCCACCAAAAATGATCGCTACCAAGCGCTTTGTCCATATCTTGCCGTAGAGACTCGTACTTAGCACTCCCCCTGTCCAGTCTCCGTACGTGGCTTAGGGCTAAGTCTGTTAACTTCCACTGCCAGCCATGGATTGGGTTCGTCGGATCAGACCAAGACAGAAATTGAGCCCCGCTTTCAATATCTTTTGGACTGCTCGCCCAAGTTGATTGCACAGGCAAAACAGTCTTTGTATCGGGATACAAATGAATCAGTTCCGAGACATGGACCAAATCAATAACTTTAGCTTTTAAAATATCAAGCAGGGTTTTCTCTAGTCCCGGCCGGTGATGTCCAAAGGTCTCCCCGTCCATCCCAGTCAGCATATACTGATTTTTCTTCAAATCCTCTTTAAAAACCTCCAGGAAAGACTCTTTAGTCCTACAGATCGCGCTCATTATTAAATTACTCGGCCGTCGCTCTCTAAAAAATACATACAAATTAGCCCCGTCAATTTTATAAGTTTTACTATAATCAATTTGCTCTACTTTGCCGTTATAGGCAATCTCATCAATGATTATCCATTTAAAACCAAGCCCTTCTATTATTGGCGCCAAGTCTTCTTTAAAAGCCATCTCGGGTGGGAAAAAGCCGTTCTTCTTGTATCCATCCTTGAGATAGTATTTTAAAGATTCCTCGTTTGCGCTCACCTGTCGAGCAACCTCTTCCTTATTTAGAAATGGCAAAAAAGCGTGATACTTTGCAGACCCAGTAAACTCAAGCTGATCTCGCTTGCCCAGTGTTCCCAAGGCCTCAATAAGGTCGTGGTAGCCATGCTTATCAAAAAGCTCCAACAAAGAGCCATTAATATTAACAGTTATTCTCGCCCGCCGATTTTCTAAAAAGCCCTTTAAAAGGGGGCGATAACTCTGGGCAACAATAGCAGCCAAAATATCTGGCTGTTGATCTGCTGGTTGGTAAAAATGTAGAAAGTTTGCCCACACCATACTAACTAAATCTAGCTTAATTCTCCCTGCTGGCTTTTAAACTCGACAGCCTTCTCTAATAATTCTGCATATTTTTTTGCACTGGACTCCCAGGAAAAATCTTGCCCCATCGCTCTTTCTTGGATAGATTGCCAATTAGCTTTATTTTTGAAGTTTTCATAAGCCCTAATAATCGCCACTAGCAAAGCCAGAGAATCAAACTTTTCAAACACAAAGCCAGTGCCCTTTTTCTCCTCCGAAGAGTAGTCTTCCACAGTGTCTACCAACCCACCGGTCTTTCGAACAATAGGAATAGCCCCAAAACGCATCGCCTCCATCTGAACTAGTCCAGATGGCTCAAACAAACTCGGCACAAGCACCACGTCTGCGCCAGCAAAGACTAACCTTGGCAAAACAGGATCAAACTTTAAGTGAACGCCAACCTTGTCTGGGTAGCTCTCCTCTAATTCATGGAAGTACTTCATCAGGTGAGTGTCTCCGTCTCCCAGAACAACCAGCTGGATAGGGAGCTCTTCAAAAAGCGTTTTTGCGATAGGACGAAGAAGGTCAAAGCCTTTTTGTCCGACCAACCGGCTAGCAATACCCATAACAAAAACATCATCATTAGTCGGTAGACCAAAGCGGTTTTGTAAGGTCTCTTTATTTTCTTTGCGCAAACCCAGATTTTGTTTAGAATACTTTTGAGAAATATATGGATCCGTAGAAGGAGACCAGGTTTTATAGTCGATGCCATCTAAAATCCCGTATAAAAATGCTCTTCTTTCTCTCAAGAGGTCATCAAGCCCTCCGCCGAAATCTTTAGTCATTATTTCTTTGGCATAGGTGGGCGAAATCGTATTGATCGCATCCGCATACATGATTCCCCGGCGCATGCCATTTATCTTCATTAGTCGCGGATCATTAAATGATGGTATTAAAGAGTGGCCATCATCAAAGTCCATCTCTTGTACAAAGTTGTGGTCAAACATACCCTGGTAGGCCATATTATGAATTGAAAAAATACTCGCAATCTTAGAAAGAACAGGGTCCTTCTTGTAAGTAGTTTTTAAATAGTTGGGCAAAAAACCAAGCGACCAATCAGTCGCTAAAATAACATCCGGGGCCCAGGCTTTATCCACCCTTAAAAACTCCAGCACTCCCCTAGAGAGAAGCGCCCAGCGAATCGGGTCGTCCGCATAGCCATAAACATTCGCTCTTTGCTCATAGTACTCCTGGTTTTCTAGAAAATAGGTCGTTACCGAACTGTTAGAGTCTTCAGTGGGGTCAAATCTTTTTACATTACAAATTAAACTGGTGGGCTCTTCTTCATTGTCATTTGGAACCTGCAGATTAGCAACCTCCATTTTCATCGAGTACTTCTCTTCATCTATAGATAGATACTTTGGAAGCATCACCCTGACGTCATATCCCAGCTTTTCCAATGCTCTTGGTAGGGCATGCATTACGTGTCCCAAACCACCCATATTGGTAAAAGGATAGGCTTCGGTGCTAACAAACAGAACCTTTAAATCCCCTTTTTTCCTTACGCTAAATATTCTAGGCATAACTAAAAATTATTAGATGATTGCTCTAAACAATACCATTTTTCGGGATATTTTCAAAATTTAGAGAGGCTTACCGCACAGAAGCTTTACTTTGGAAAGTAGAGCTTCTCTAAGTACTCATTTAGCATTCGGTCGGTCGTGTAGTAGCTCTCGGCCCTATCAGCCATGTTACGCATCTTTGACGCCCACTCCATTGCCACCCCTTCGGACTTTCGGTAAAAAGCAGGCACCACCTCCTTCTCTAAGATCTCGTAAAGATTATTTGCTGTGTCCTCTGCGGGTAAAACCCAGCCCTTATCAGCCCACTCCACCTCCTCAATCCAACCATCCGAGGTCGATAACTGGAGGGTTCCATTTAGAGCCGCCTTCATTCCGCTAGTCGCACAGGCTTCTTTACCCCGAATCGGAGTATTGAGCCAAACATCAGCGCCTTCTATGAGCACATGGGCCATATCAATCGAATAGCCCGGAAGATACACCGCTCGCCCCTTTAGTCTAGGGTCAAAGATGAGCCCGAGTATCTTATCTAACAGCACCTTGCCCTCTTCGTTGTCGTAGCTGGCATTACCCGCTAGTATTATCTGCATCGGCCCCTCCTTGCTCTCAAAAATATTAACCAAGCGCTCCAAATCAGAAAAAATTAGATCAGGGCGTTTGTACGGAGCAAATCGGCGGGCCCAAACAATCGTCATGGCATTGGGGTCAAGCTCGGCGCCAGTCTTTTGCCTTACCAAATCTATTAGCTCCTTTCGCTTCTTGGTTTTAAACGCAAGGAGTATCTCATCAGTCGCCTCCTTCGCTGGACTATTTGGCCAGTCTTTGCTTCGCCACCTATCCACATTCACTCCATTAGTAATTCCAAAAAGTGGACTGTGGGGGTGAACCTTCTTTTCAAAGGCCGCGTGCAAAATACTGACCGCATTGCCCCGAATAATACTTTGTATTAAAAAGCGAGTTGACGAAAACCAACCCCCATCGGTGTCGGACTTACCCATAACAAAAAATTCATTGTAATCTACATTGTGGCGATCCAAGTACTTATCCAGCACCCCACTAAACTGCTCCTTAGAAAAGAAAACTCCAGAAGCCGGTAGTACCGTATGTTTGCTGGCCACGATATTTTTTTTCACTTCATCAATGGCCGAAGCCAGACTGTGAGTCTCCGGGTGGTCGTGAGTATATTCAACTGCAATCGCCAATGCCGCAAAGCTTGTGTGGCCCTCATTGAGGTGATAGATGCTCGGTACGATGCCTAGTCGGCGCAAAAGCTTCACTCCGCCGATCCCAAGAACCAATTCTTGCAAGAGCTTCGCCTCCATATTGTGATGATAAAGATAACCCGTGATATCGCGATCTTCTTTATTATTTATTTCAATATCCGTATCCAGCAAAAATAAATGCGCACTGCCATAAACCTTTGTCCAAGTTCGAGCGTAGATAATTCGCTCGCCAACCTCAACTCCAATCAAAAAATCCTCCCCGGCATCTTTTAGAATTGAAAACCCGGCCTTAGCTGGGTCGAGCTTCTCCTCTCCGTTTAGAACAACATCCTGGCCCGGGACATGAATCGCAAAGCTATAGTGGTAAAAAAGACCAACGCCAACAAAAGGCAAGCCCTGCTTACCAGCCTCAAGAAGCAAATCTCCAGCCAATATTCCTAGTCCTCCCGCAAAGATTGGCAAGGATTCTTCAACTCCAAACTCCGTACAAAAATAGGCAATCGGGCTGTTATTAAGGTAGGCAAATTTTCCATTTTTGCTCTCAACAATATATTTTTCCATTTTATCCTCTAAGCTTTGTTAAATAATCTTCAACACTTTTATGCCACTCATCAAACATCATATAATGCACCTCAACTGATTCCAACTCACCAATTAAAACCATATGTTTATTAAAACCATAGGCTATACCAGCCTGCATATGCACGCCTTTACCAGCCGGCATAAGCATTATGAAGGTGTCGCACTCCGTCATTCCCGCTAAGTCCGAGTCAAACATTTTCTTTAGCTCCGAGCGTTTTTGCCAATCATCACTAATCTCAAATGCTTCGCTTCTACTCTGGTCCACCTGAGAAGCCGGGACAAAGTTTCTCGCATCTCCAACATAAGAAAAGACCTCGTGGCCCAGCTCTTGCAAGTTCTCAGTTAAAGCCTGGACAGCCTTCATATTAGCCCATCGGCTAGCAATGTAATATTTCATGATAATAAGTATAGCAAATCAAAAAATAAACGGCTCGCTAAACGGCTAGTATAACCAAAGTACGCCGAATTGTGGTATACCAGTACCAATGATACCCGAGCCGGTAAAGTCGAAACGGCTTACACTTCACACGTGTCTACGTGAGTCTACTTTGCCGGCTGGCGTACTTTGGGCAGCGAGTCTTTCAGCGGGTTACGCTTTTAATGCATCCATAACCAACTAGCCTACTCAAGTGCCATGTTGCCCAAAGGGTGTCAGATTAGCAACCCTTAATATCATTAACATATATGAACAAAATCATATCCACGGGCATTGACGTGTCCAAAGACAAGCTGGACGTCGCTCTTCTTGATCAAGGCCAGGTTGGGCAACTAGGCCAGTTTGAGAACAACGTCAAGGGCATCAGAGAATTAATCAAACTCCTCAAACACAAAGGAGCGACAAGCGCTCCTTTGATCATTGAGTCCACAGGTGAATATCACCTGTCGGCATCTTTTATGCTACAAAAAGATGGGTTTAAGGTCAACTGCATCAATCCCTTGATCACCAAGCAGTATGAACGGGCCTCCATCCGAGGAGCCAAGACTGATCGGGTTGATGCCCTGCGACTGGCCAAGATTGGCATTCTGGAAAACAATCTTCCAGTCTTTCAATCTAGCCGAGCTCAGCTCAAGGCCAAGAAGTATGCTTCTTTGCTGGCTATATTAGAGCATCAGGCCCAGGCCCTCAAACAGAGCATGGCATCGGTGGAGAAAAACCAGGCCCTCTTCTCCATGCGAGCCAAGAGCAAAAGACTGGCCAGGATTTTGACTCTCTTCAAAGAAGAAATCACTGATTTAAAATCAGATCTGGCAGACCAGCTCCCAGACTCCTGGCAGGAGTGTGCAAATGCCACCAAGGGCGTCTCTCGGGCTGAGCTTGGGATATTGCACGCTCTTTTAGCCGGGCATGAGTTCTCTCCCAAAGACAAATTAGTGGCCTTCTTGGGACTGGATGTGCGCAAAAGACAAAGTGGCTCTTGGCAGAGCAGAGAGCACCTGTCTAAACGAGGTAGTCCCTACGGGCGGAAAGTACTTTATCAAATTGCATGGGGGCTAATGATGCACAATCCAAAATACAAACAATACTATCAATCCCTAAGAAAGCGTAAGAAACCCTATCTCACGGCCATGGCCGCGCTTTCAAGAAAGTTTCTACGAAACTTTTATGCCACGGTTTTAAAGCCGGAGATGAACGGCTAGTCTGAGGCAAAAGCTAAGACCAAAAACTCATCCCAAGAGTGAGGTGAGTTTTTGGTTGAGTGGAGAAGACTTGACAGATTGGTTTAGCGGGACTCACCTGTCTCGCCAAGCCAAGGCGGATGAGCCGTTTAGCGAGCCGTTTACAAGGCTATTTTTTTAGAAAATATTTCACTCCTCTACCAGTCGTTCCTTTTTGCTCAATCTTTCCGTCACTCTCTAGTTCATCTAAATATCGGGTTGCGGTTGCATCACTCACCTTAAGCAACGCCTCCACGTCATTATTCGTAAGGTGCTTCTTGGTCTTATTTTTCTCCTTCTTCTTCAAGGCCTCAACAATCAAATCTTTAGCCTCTTCTTTTTTCTGAACAGTCTCTTTGTGAAATTCTTCTATTATTTTTTTAGCCTCCTCTTTTTGGGGGTCATTTACTATTACCTTGACCACCTCAGGGTGTCTAAACTCTGCCCCCATCTCTTCCAAGTCTTTGTCTGATAAGTCTTCTGCATCAATAAATTCATTACGCGCTTTTTTAGCTGAGTTAATCAACTCATCCAGTTTTAAGTGGATTGCTTTGGCGTCGCGGTTCTGGGTATTTTGAATTAAGAACACAATCAAAAAAGTCAGGATTGTGGTTGAGGTATTAATAATTAACTGCCAAGTATCAGAGAAGCCAAAAAGCGGCCCAGTAAGCGCCCACACTAAAATTAAAATCACCGCCAAGGAAAAAGTCCAAGCATGCCCCACGGTCTCAGAGGTCTTACGCGCAATTTTTCTAAAAATATCCTTCGGAGGTTCCATCTGAATTATTATACATTATTTTATAAAATCCCCGTATATTTTCTATTATGGGTTCCCTAGCTCACGCCGTTCGCACCGCTATTATAGATTATTACGACAAGCGAGGATTCGAAATGGGTAACTCTGTTATCCATTTCGTCCGAGCGCAGTCGGAACAAAGGTTCTTTGCATTTTACCTTTATTACGACAAGCGAGGATTCGAAATGGGTAACTCTGTTATCCATTTCGTCCGAGCGCAGTCGCAGCAATGGTTCAATACCCGAAGGGTATTCCTCGCGGCTTGCCGCGATGACCTTGTAGGAAGGGTCTGGGAAACCCTCGGTTTCCCAGATATACTAGAGGCATGGCCATAGTTCGCGCTTATCATAACGTATATGACACTCACTACCACATCGTCTTTCCGGTTAAGTACCACCGCAAAGCATTGCTTACAGATGAAGTCCCGCTCGCTATCGTTCAAATCGCGCGGGAAATTAGTTTTCGCTACGATATCGAATTTGAGAAGATTGGCGCAGACAGAAATCATATTCACATTCTCGCCTCATTCCCGCCTAAGCACTCAGGCTCGACCGTGGTACGAATCTTCAAAAGCATCACTGTCAGAGAACTATTCAAACGCTTTCCCGCGCTCCGCAAAGACCTCTGGGGTGGTGAGTTCTGGAGCGATGGTTTCTATATTTCCACCGTCAGCGAGCGGGGGAATTGGGCAGCGGTCGAACAATATGTCGCAAATCAAGGGAAGACGATGTCTGAGCCACCTCAGCTCAAAGTATTCACATAAGGCCATGCGACAGGTCATACCCCGTCGGCTTGCCGCGGGGTGATTGATTACCCCGCCCCTTGGGGCGGTAAGGGCGAGCAAAGCGAGTTCTCCTCAATACCGCTTGGCTTGTTATGCAAAATCTTTATTTATTAAAATATTTTTGGTGGTTTCCTGAGACATATAATTAAACAGTTTTTGTATCCCCAAGAAGCCATTCCCACAATGGCCTAAAGTGTATAGTCATGCCATCTTTTTCTACTGCACGTTTTTCATCCCATGTCAGAACCGTAAGTTTTTTCACTTTCAATTCACCCCCTGCCTCTATTAAGGCTTTTACTTCCCTTTGTTCAACATCCGAATTTATTGACTCATAGCAGACTTGTATAAGCTCAGTGACATCTATTCCATTTTTGACAACAAAATCAATCTCACGATCGTTGCGAGTCTTGTAATAGAATAAGTCCCTGTTCGGTTTGACCCCACGCTTCACCAATTCGGTAAAAACAAGGTTCTCCATGAGCTTTCCTTTGTCGGAAGAATGCTGAATTGCTTTTGCAGTTATAAAACCATTGTCGACTGCATACACTTTTCTGGGAGATTTAATTCGTTGTATGGATTTTGGCGAATATCGAAGTAGAGAAAATATAAGATATGCTTCTTCCAGATATTTTATATATTTCTCTATGGTGGATGCACTCTTTAAATTTAGAATTTCAAGAATTTTCCGTATCGTATACAAAGTTGCAAAATTGTTTATTAAATGCCCTCCCAAGTTTGCTACTTGAGTTGAAAATTTAACCCTATGCCTTTTAACCACATCTTTAAAAACCAAAGCGTCAAACAAAACTTCAAGATAATCCTTGGGATCAACATTGCTAACCGCAACTTCAGGAAATCCGCCGTTAACAAGATAGTTTTCCATGAGGTTTAAAAGCTCGCCACGCTGTTGCGGTAGGGCACTATATTCTGCATCTATTTGAAACTTTTTTGCCCGGAGAAATTCACTGAAATCAAACGGTAGTATTTCTATAGGCACATGTCTGCCAGTCAAATGCGTGGCAAGTTCTTTTGAAAGCAGATGAGCGTTCGATCCTGTGAGCACAAGATTGTACCCCTCCCGGTGCAGACGATTAACAAATAATTCCCATCCGGCAAGGTTTTGTATTTCATCAAACAAAACAGTCTTTACTTGGCCATATGCGGCGTGCAGTTCTTTCATCAGTTCATCAGTGGCTATTCCACCAGCACTCGATAACACTTCATCATCAAAATTGAAGTACATGAACGGCCGATCCTTCAAGAGCATGAGAGAAAAGACAGATTTCCCAGCACGTCGGGGCCCAAGAATTATTTTTATCAAATTCAAATCCAGCCATTTTTTAGCAAATGGCTCCTTGGCTCGGCCTATATACGAAAGAGTGAGAAGTCGCTCTTTCTGCAGTTTTTGGTTAGAAACTATGTCTTTAAGCATATTATTTTACTTGTATTGGACAGAATAAGTTGTTTTTGTCCAATACAAGTAGTATAATGGACAGGAACGGGAAAGTCAACAATAACTGCCACTTATGGATAATCAAGAAACCCCAATAGAATATAAGGATAAATATCAGCTCATTTTTGTCGGTGAGCATTGGTCTAATAGCTCTCTTTATGACTCGCGGGTTGAAGGCAGAATTGAAATTCGCACATGGGATGATGAACACCGCAGTGATGAAATTTGCTATTGTACCGAAAAAGTGATGACAATTTTTGGAAACTTCAAGAGCAATATAATTGTAAATGGTTATCCGCATCAGAACTTAATGAATTTAAGAAAATAGTGCAAGAATTTCGCAGAAAACTAAACAAAGGAGTATAATAAATTCAACAGTTAAATAAGTGTCTCAAGGGGCAACCTGAACGGTATTCCGTGCTCAAGGGCTCGTAATCGCTATCACTTTTTGTGGTATCGGTTACGAGCCTTTTTGTTCCTCGAGGCATAAGCAAAAATATAGAAAATGAATATGAAAAATTGGCTTTTCTTAAAGCCTTGATTAATCTTTTAGATCACCAAACAAAAACTCCCAAAAAAGTGTTTCTGTCGTCATGCTTCCCTAGATTTTAGATAGATAGACAAAAGGCACTGCTCATCGCAGAGTAACACTTCAAAATAAAATGCGGACGCCGGTTTTCAATCGCAACTCGTCGCAACTGGCTCGCACCATTTATGAGAGCCATTTTATTACGACAAGCGAGGATGCGAAATGGGTAACTCTGTTATCCATTTCGTCCGAGCACAGTCGCGGCAATGGTTCAATACCCCGCCCCTTGGGGCGGTAAGGGCGAGCAAAGCGAGTTCCCCTCAATACCGCTTGGCCCGGCCATGCGGAACCTTTATAATTTAATTGGGGTGTCCGACCGGACTTGAACCGGCAACCACTTCTGCCACAGAGAAGTGCTCTACCAATTGAGCTACGGACACCATATCCTGATCAAAGAATCAGTTCATATAATATACCTACTTTGCATCTATTATTCAATACATACGCCCCTAATTCGAACGAATTAGGGGCGTATTGGTTGATCAAAAAAAATGAGCCCCCGCTTCGCATGCAACTAGGCAGGGGGCTCGGTACTACTGGAGGGATTTCCATGGGACTGCGGCTACCAGCTCCTAACGGAGCTGCCAGCCACAGCTCTTGGAGCTTTTCTCGTTCTTCAATGCTAAAATGTTGATATTTTTCATACACTTCTATTTTACTAGAAGTGTTGCACTTACTTATTGAACTTAGGGAGGTCGGTTGCAAATCCCTGTTTTCTGACTATAATAAATCACATGCCGCGGTAGCTCAGTGGTAGAGCGCAGCCCTGAAGAGGCTGGCGTCGGGTGTTCGATTCACCCCCGCGGCACCCCGTAGTAAAAATACGACCGCCCCCTCCGGGGCGGGCGTATTTTTTTGTCGTATTTCACTGCGGAGCCGGCATAACAAAAAAATCACTCTTTTCGAGTGATTTTTTTGGGTTTTTTCGGATTCAAAATTCGTAGTGAAAATTTTTGCGAAAAACCAGATAAAGTAATCCCCCCATAACACATACGACGGCCGTTATATGTGTTATGGGGGCTCGGGCCTATAAAATTTTTTACGACAAGCGAGGATGCGAAATGGGTAACTCTGTTATCCATTTCGTCCGAGCGCAGTCGGAACAAGGGTCCCGCGTGGTCTTGCCGCGCGGAACCTTTATCAAAACGAAGCGGTTTTGTGCAAAATCTAAAAATTTAAAATTTTGTTTGCGCCTTATCCCCAAAAGTACTCTGGTATACCCTTGACCCGCTATTCACACGTAGGAGTACAATGATAAAACCGCCGGAAAAGCGGGAAGATGTCTGGGGAGACAACTATTATTAACAATTGAAAAACCATGACCAAAAAAAATGTCGCTCGCAGGGCATCTGCGAAAAAAACAAAAGTCGCAATAGCAAAAAAAGCTACAGCCCCCCAGAAAAAAACTTCTGCCTTTACAAAAGCAGAGTTAAAAAAACTCGATACTCGAGTTAATAACTCTTTTTCTGAAAATGCAGAGAGGATGATGAAGAAACGTTATCTCGCCAAGCGAGCTAACGGCACTCAGGAGACCCCAGCCGAGCTTTTCCACCGAGTTAGTCGGGGCCTTGCTGCTATTGAAAGGCGCTACGGCAAGTCTGAGCAAGAAGTGGCTAAGCTTGAGAGCGACTTTTTTAGTGTCATGGCCAACAAAGAGTTCACTCCGGCCGGGCGCACTCTTACAAACGTTGGTGCTGGTACGCCCATCATCGCCAGCTGCATCGTTATGCCGGTCCACGACACCCTCGAAGACATTTTCCAAACCCTTAAGGAGTCCGCTCTTCTTCAGCAAGCCGGATGCGGACTGGGTTTTTCTTTTTCTCGACTCCGCCCAGCCGGTACTCCAACCAAGCGAACCAATGGCATGAGCTCTGGTCCAATTGAGTTTCTTCGAATCTACAACGCCGCCTTTGGCATCATCAAGCAACAAGGCCGACACGGCGCCAACATGGGAATCATGCGCGTTGATCATCCAGATATTTTAGACTTCATGAAGTCTAAAAACAAAGAGGGTGACATTCGCAACTTCAACATCTCCGTTGGTATTACCGATGAGTTTATGAATGCTGTCACCAAAAAACCAAACGAGCCATGGCTTGCCACTTTCAATGGCAAGAAGATGAAGCCGAGAAAGATTCTCCGAGCTGGCAACGGTTCAGTCCTCGGATATGAGGAGCTCGACATCACTGCCAAAGAAATCTTTGATGAGCTCGTTGAGGGCGCCTGGAAAAACGGCGAGCCCGGCGTAGTCAACCTAGATGAGGCCAATCGCACCAATCCGCTACCAAAACTCGGCGATATCGATGCCACTAACCCCTGCGTTACCGGCGACACTTTAATCCCCACCGAAAAAGGGTTATTAACTATAGAAGACATAGCTATCAGCTATCCCAATGGACAAATCAATATTGCCACAGATGCCCGCGCCTACGATATTTTGGAAAGAAACCCAGCAAAAGGAGCATTAGCAACTAAAGTTAAAGCCGTTTGCGTCATTAATACCGCCACTAAGGTCTGGATGAGTGGCATTAAGCCGGTCTACCGCTTAGTCACCCATTCGGGCTATGAGCTAACCGCTACCGCCGACCACAAAATCCTTACTACCGAAGGGAAAGTAGAGATCAGTAAATTGACTCAAGATCACAAAGTTCTTATCCAGCCCGGGCAAGGTGTTTGGAGCACTAACGATCGACTTCCATTCGCCGTTAGCAATATGGTGCTCGGCAAAAATGGACGCGAATACAGCAATAACCTGCCTAAGCGCTGGTCTAAGGAGCTAGGTCAGGTGCTAGGCTGGCTCATCGGCGATGGTTGGTTTAGAGATAAAATCAAACAAGAAACCATCGGCTTTACTTTCTCTAAAGACGATCAGACGATTATGGATTACTTAAAACCGATTCTCAATCACTGGTCTGGTTATGATATCCAAGAAATAGAGCGAGATAACGGCGTTTACCACTTAATGTATCACGCCAAGCCGTTCAATCAGTTTTTTGCCGCCCTAGGAGTTAACCCAGTTCGCGCTGATCACAAGTCTGTTCCGCAGGCGCTATTTACTGCTCCCAAAGAGGCAGTGGTTGGTTTTCTGCAAGGCATTTTTAGTGCCGACGGCACCATCGCCAATGACGATGTTAAGGGCAATCGCTATGTTCGTCTAACTGCTAAATCGGAAAAGATGCTTAAGCAAATACAAATTTTATTGCTCAATCTGGGCATTAAAAGCCGAATTTATGATCGCTCCCGGGCTCCACGAGAAACTTTTGCTTATACGACTAAGGCCGGAGAAAACAAGGTTTATGTTTCTGGCGGCATCCTTTTTGAATTGCAGATTAATAAAGAAGGTTTAGAAAAATTCATTTCTCAAATTGGTTTTCTAGCCGATAAGCACGCCGGAAAAATCAATAGCCTAACCAACCACTCTTATCGAAAGCAAAATTTTTTAGAAAGAATTAAAAGCATTGAATATGTCGGCGAAGAAAAAGTCTATGATCTCTCCGAGCCGTCCACGACGACCTTTATCGCCAATGGCTTGGTGATATCAAATTGCGGTGAACAATTTCTTCACCACTACGACGTCTGTAACCTAGGCTCCATCAACCTTTCCGCCTTTGTGGAGGGCAAAAAGATAAACTGGACTCGCCTGCGCCACGCCACTCGTACTGCTGTCCGAGCGCTAGACAACGTCATTGACCTTTATGACCACCCCGTGAAAAAAGTTGATGAGCGCGCCCAAGCCAACCGCCGTATCGGGCTAGGCGTTATGGGCTTTGCCGACATGTTGTTTAAACTTCGGGCCCCCTACAACTCCAAAGAAGGCCGTGATTTAGCCGAGAAGACCATGGGCTTTGTTAATAAAGAGGCTCACAAAGCCAGCCAAGATTTAGCCAAAGAAAAAGGCGAGTTCGCTAACTTCAAAGACAGCATATTTGCCCGTGGCAAGAAGATGCGAAACGCCGCACTCACCACCGTCGCCCCAACCGGCTCCATTTCAATGTTTACCGACTGCAGTAGTGGTATTGAACCAGAGTTCGCTCTTTCTTTTACTAAGCAAGATAAAGACGGCGAGCAGTACCAGTACCTCAATCCTCTGTTAAAAATTGCCCTTGAAGAAGCTAAGATTGATATTGAGGGTTCCGGCATCAAAGAAGAGCTCGCTAAGACCGGCTCCATTCAGGGGCTAATGAACCTTCCAGAGTCACTACGAAAAACGTTTGTAGTCTCCATGGACATAAGCGCCGAAGATCACGTTAAGATGCAAGCAGCATTTCAAAAGTACACTGACAACTCAATCTCAAAGACTATCAACTTCCCTAACTCTGCCACTAGGGAAGATATCGCAGAGGGGTACATCATGGCTTGGAAGATGAAATGCAAAGGCATGACTTTTTACCGAGATGGAAGCCGTCAAATCGAGGCCATTAGTATTGGCGATAAAGAGATGAAGTCCATTACCTCCAGTCTAGATGAGAAGCAGGAAGTCGTCGAAGCTAAGGAGGCTCCAATGAACTTACCGATTGACCAAGGCAAGATCAGCCCCCGCATTCGTCCCGATGTAGTCAGCGGCCGAACCTATAAAGTAAAGACCGGCTACGGCAACCTCTACGTCACTATCAACAATGACGAGAGCGGAGCCCCCCTAGAGGTCTTCGCCACTCTCGGCAAAAGCGGTGGCTACTTTCAAGAACAAAGCGAGGGCCTCTGCCGGCTAATCTCTACCGCTCTTCGCAGTCGAATCAAGGTAGAAGAGATTATCAAAGAGCTAAAAGGTATTCGTGGGCCAATGCCAGTTATGACAAACCGAGGCACCATCCTTTCCCTGCCTGACGCCATCGCGCAGGTGATGGAAGAGCATGTTTCTGGTCCGTCGCTCACCAGCGAGCAAGCCATGGCTCCAGAGCTCGTCCAAGCTCCTGTTAAGACCAACGAAGCCGGCCAACAAACCCAACCTATCAAGAGCCGTTCACTAGCCGACTTTGGCATGATGCCCCAGTGCCCTGACTGCGGGGGCAACCTAGTGCTCCAAGAGGGCTGTATGGCCTGTAAGAACTGCGGATTTTCCCGCTGTAGCTAACCCCCAGTCCTGTCACTACGAGCCCCCGTCATTGCGAGCGAAGCGAAGCAATCTAGTATCAAAAACCAAAGGTCAAATTAACAAAATAGGGCCAAGGCAAAATTAGTACCTGGGACAAACCCCCGCCTCTGCGGGGGTTTGATATTCTCCCTTTTCTAAAGGGAGTACCCGGCTTTAGCCGGGGGAGGGATTTTCTTCTGGAGGTCCGACTTCCCTAAGGAGATCAGACCTCCCCCAGCTAAAGGGAGTACCCGGCTTTAGCCGGGGGAGGGATTTTCTTCTGGATGTCCGACTTCCTTAAGGAGATCAGACCTCCCCCAGTTTGTCATTCCCGCCCACATTTCTTGTCATTCCGGGCTTCCCTGCCCGTCCCTCTGGCGGGACCCGGAATCTACTCGTTCAAAGTGCTCAAAAGCGTAGACCCCGGGTCAAGCCCGGGGTGACAGTTATAGATTGTATTTTGTGTTATCATATTTCCAATATGCACTGGACCACCATCGCCTACCCCCTAATCCTCGCCCTCGGCTACGCCGTAGTTTATCTTTTCCTGTATTTCTTTTTCCCGCACTTTTTTAGCCAACGAGCTGCAAAATTCTCCAAGCAACAGCTTTTTTCCATCCCACTATTAATCTTCCTTAGCTTACTCATGTGGCAGGTCTCGGTTGCTATGGCCAATCAAGAGCTGGGCAACCGCCTTCTCCACGCCGTCGGCGGAGGAGTCCTCGCCAGCCTCGCCTGCTTCCTAGCTGTCAAAGACTCACGCGTGAAAATCACCAAACCCCAGTTTTTTATCCTCACAGTCTTAATAGTCACCGCTCTGGGCGTAGCCAACGAGCTAGCTGAGTTTTTTCTCCAACAAACCACCGGCGAAATTTTCGCCTCCACTATCACTGACACCTGGCTAGATCTCTTAAGTAACACCCTCGGCACCCTGGTGGCAACGCTTGTCGCCCTACCTTTCGTCAAAAAACCAAAGTAAAAAAAGAGCGCAGGGGAGGTTGGTTAAACTTCAACCTTCCACCCCCGCGCACGCGATACCAGCGCTTGATAGTTCACTATTCTACCAAGCTTGTACGAGATTCAACTGGATTTCTGAATCTCGCCCAGGAGCGACCTGGGAATTTGCCCGGCAGGGAGCGACCCCACCGGTTGTTATTTCTTCATGTACACTCCTCTCTGCAGAAGCTCGAGCCGACCACCGCGACTAGCCTTCGTGTTTCGGGCACGGGGTGTCTCCCGTGTGCCCGCACACCTTGCACTCGGTGTCCGGCCTCAGATACCGGAGTGTCTCCACCTGCGGAGACTCTCCATCAAGCCACCTGCGAAGCAACCGCTCCGCCGGCCCATCCGGTGCGAAAAAAATTTTCGGATCCCCCCGAGCCGCACTCCAGCCCAGGAAATCCTCGTGCCCCTGTTCCCTGGCCCACCGGTCGCGAGTGCGAGAGTCTTCATATACGTCATATACTCCGAGAACCGCCCCACCCTCCCACCGCCGAATCAGAATCTTCATCCCATATCTCCTTTCAACTGCCCAGCCGGGATTAGGCTTGGCAGTTTTCTAAAGAAAAAAACGATTCCTTACTACGAAAAAGGCCCTAGAAAAGACGTTTTTCGTAGTAAGGAATACGAACTATGTTAAGTGAAAATTCCCTTTTGAAATGCAACTTCGGCGGTAGCATGAAGTTGTATGAAACAACGCAAAACATTCGAAAACCTAGGTTTTCAGGGTATTCCAGCTATTTCAAAAGCCGTCCAAAATATCTTCACTTTCTTATGACAATATAACATATCATGCCAACTTTGTCAAATCATCGTGAATGGATTGCATTTTGCGTGTTCGCCCTCTCGGCAATGCCATTGACAAACTATATATAGTTTATATATACTAAAAAAATGGATAAAATACCCTATCGGATAAAGAAACTTCAAAAAAAGCTTAGGCTGACGCAGGCCGAGTTAGCTATTCGGCTAGGCGTTACATTTGCGGCGCTTAACCGATGGGTAAATGGCCGTTCGCGGCCGCGCGCCACAGTCCTTGTTCGCATCGCCGAACTTGAAAAGACTACTAGTGATTTGGTCCACGATCCTTTTGCGGAAATTTGGCAGTGGCTCACAGCTGAAAAACCGGAGATCGTAACCGCTTCGCTATATAGTTCGAACCGCGCGATTTTTGGTCTCAAGCTCAAAGACGTGGAAGATGTTTTGGAAAATACGCGAGAATTAGCGACCCCGCCCGCGCTTATCGGCGCGATAATAGGCGAGGTTGGCAATAATGCGTTTGACCACAATCTTGGCAATTGGCCAGACGAGCACGGTGTTTGTTTTTGTCTCGATCCAGCAGAAAGAAGGGTCATCATCGCTGACCGCGGGCAGGGCGTCCTTAAAACGCTTCGTCAAGTTCGCCCGGGAATAAGAGATGACGCACAAGCGCTGCAGATTGCTTTTACAGAAATTTTATCTGGGCGTGCGCCGGAAGACAGGGGCAATGGATTAAAATTTGTTCGCGGTATTATTGCGAAGTATCCGCTCACTCTTAGCTTTCAGTCGGGGTCTGCGGTTGTCTCGCTTGGTCCCAATTCCGACGAATTGCATATTCAACCAGCAGCAAAGACTATACGTGGCTGTGTTGCTACGCTAGAATATTAACAATTACTAATTCAATGATTATTCAACTCAAAAAATTTGGCGATACGCTTGTATCGCGTGACGCGGGCAAAGAGGCGCTGGCGGCTTTTCGCCCAACTTTAAACACGCTTTCCCCAGAAGAAAAAGTGCAGATTGATTTTTCTGGCATTTTTACTCTGAGTCCTTCATGGGCTTCGGAATTTATTCTAGCCCTGCAAAACGAATATGGATCGCGGGTTGAGCTTATGCAATCAGATAATGCCGCGGTGCAAGCAACTCTTCAGTTTTTGAAAGAAATCAACGAGAAATAAGATATTAACAGAATTTTTACCGTCCGATGTACGAACAAACTCTTTCAAAATCAGAGCCTGAAGGCCAGTTTTGCTTTTTTGAATGAATTCTCGTGTTGAAGGTAGAAGACATTTATACCAAAGTTCTCTTTGCAGCTGCTTAAGAATATTTCGGCTATCCTCAAACTTACTGATTAAATTTTTAACTCTGTTTTGAATTTTTTCAGGCAAATCAAGAGACGCCCCCTTCCATTTGCTAACCATCCTGCAGATTGCCAAAAACTTATGTTATTTTCAGATTTTTCTACTAAGGTTTCAAGCGCTAGGGCTAATAAAGATACCGCATGGCCGGGCCAAGCGGTATTGGGCGGAGTTTGCCTCGCTCGCTCTTTGCCGCCTCAAGGGGCAAGATTTTAAACCATTGCTGCGACTGCGCTCGGACGAAATGGATAACAGAGTTACCCATTTCGCATCCTCGCTTGTCGTAATAAAATTAGATCCTATTTTTTAAAAATCGGTATTTTACCCTAACTTCTCCCCATGCCTCCGGACAAACTCGCCAAATTGGCTGTGGCAGTTTTCTGGGTAGTCTTCTAGGCTAAACCAGCCGATGTCGTCAAATTTGTGGGGCTCGCCTATCTTCACTTTGTTTGGGTCAACTAGTATCTTAAAGTCTAGGGCTATCCAGTGAGTTATCTCTCCATTATGAATTCTATGCACATCGCGGTAGCCCAAAAATTCTTGATTTAAAATATCCGCACAATACTCCTCCATGATTTCTTTTTTTAAAGTTTCTGTGACTGATTCGCCATGTTCTATTCCACCTCCACCAATATCCCACCGTCCATGTTCATCTCTGGCATTTTGACTGCGCTTGGCCATCACAAACTTCCCTGCCCCGTCATGGCAAAAATACACCACGCACACCCCGATAAAATCTATTCCCTTTTTCATAGTGCCCTCGGAGGGAATCGGACCCCCATCAAGACCTTAGAAGAGTCCTGCTTTATCCATTAAGCTACGAGGGCGGTCGGGCCGCCGGGAATCGAACCCGGTCCTCATGTTCCCAAAACATGAATACTACCAGTATACGACGGCCCGATTTTTACCAGTCGTTGCAAAACTATAACATAAAAAAATCCCTATATCTAGGGATTGTACGAGTCCACCACATATGCGAATTTATTCTCCCTTTCCTAAAGGGAGTACCCTCGCCTAAAGGCGAGGGGGAGGGATTTTACGTGCAATTAAATCCCCCGCCCTTCGGGCGCCCTCTTCAAAAAGGGGGAATAATGAACAAAGGCAATTCGCATATGTTTCTGAACTTATGCAGGGATTTTTTTATGCACTAAGCACTACCCTCCTATGCATTATCTACCTAATCAATATACTTTTTATCAAAACTCTCAATCAAATCGTTGAATTTGTTGGCAAGTGTATTTATCTCTCGCGCCACCGAGTTCATCTCATTAACAATCTGACTAATCTGCTCGGTTCCCAAATCCTCACCATCGTTCAATTTAGACTGAAGAATCACTAAGAGCTGGTTGAGCAGGTCGTTGTAATTAATCAACTGGCTGACCATATTCACGCCAGTAGAAACCGCTTCCACCGCCAGTCTTTCGGCTTTATCTGGGCTCATGCCAGCTGTGGAGTGGGCCATCTGCTCCAAGCTCTTTGAAAGCGTGATCGCAGCAATCTGTCTTTCTTTGGAGTTAGTTAGCTCAAACTGAATAAGATCTAGGGCCGGAGCAATCTTTCGCTCTTCCGCCCACTGCTTTACTTTGTTTAGGTTTAATAGAGAAGAGTCTACAAGTTGAGCCAAGTTCTTGGCCGAATCAGATGCTTTCACTCGGGCCTCAAAAAACTGCATCGGTACCACAGCTTCGCCGTTAACAGAACTAAAAAACAGCCCCACAATAACTATCAGAACCGCGCTAGTCAAAACCGTTAAAATAAGGTTTTTTATGGTTTTCATTCAGTTAGTAATAGTGTAAATAAATTAAAGTATTAGAAAACGGTTATCACCTAAAAAAGTGCCCATTTAGCTATAACGCACCGTTGCATTCAATTACTAACGGGATTCACAGTCACTCCAGTATACCCAAACAGTATCAAAAAGCAAGATAAAAATTCCGCATGGCCGGGCCAAGCGGTATTGAGGGGAACTCGCTTTGCTCGCCCTTACCGCCCCAAAAGGCGGGGTATTGAACCTTTGTTCCGACTGCGCTCGGACGAAATGGATAACAGAGTTACCCATTTCGCATCCTCGCTTGTCGTAATAAAAAAAATAGAACCCATCTTTCATTGTTGGGTAAATAGTGTTATAATATATCCATCATGAATCCACTAAGAGAAAAAGCAGAAAATCTACGAGAGCAGGGGTATTCATATAAAATGATTGCGAATGAGATTAATGTAGCCAAAAGCACGCTTAGCAATTGGTTCCACGACAAGCCTTTCTCGCCCAACAAAGAAGTTTTGCGTAGAATACAGTACGGACCAATAAAATCTGCCGCGAAAAAGCACAACAAAAAAGTAGCAGAGGTTAAAGCATTAAAACAAAAAGGCATTCAAGAGGCGACTAATTTAACCGAAAGAGAACTCTGGGCGCTGGGCATTGGGCTATATATCGGCGAAGGCAGCAAAAGCAATGAACAGATTGAAATAACCAATTCAGATCCCGCCGTTATCAGAGCTGCATTGGGGTGGTATTTTCAATTTTGCAATGCAACCGCAGAAGACATTGTTATAATAATCCATATATATCCAAGCAATGACCGCGAAGAAATTTTAAGTTTTTGGAAAAAGGCTACGGGGTTGAAAGATCAGAATTTTGGTAAAATACAAATTGACAAAAGAACAAATAAATCTAGAATAAGAAGCAACAAGTTGCCATACGGTACAGCCCATATTCGGATGAAGAGCAATGGAAACCCAGAAAAGGGGGTGCGGCTTTACAGAAAAATGAGAGGATGGATGCAGGGGGCGTTATCGCAGCTAGAAAAGCGGGCGTAGTATAGTGGTAGTACGGGACCCTTCCAAGGTCTAGGTGGGAGTTCGATTCTCCTCGCTCGCTCAAAAGTCAAAATCCCCCAAAATCCAGCCGTAACCCAAAGCCCATTCATTCGTTATATATGTTAGACAATGAAGCACAGTTAGTTAAAAGCGCAAAAGGAGGCGATGGCCAGTCCTTTGGTGTTCTATATGAGCACTACAGCCAGGCAATCTACCGCTTTATCGTTGTAAAGGTGTCTAGCCGCCAGGAAGCTGAAGATATCACCCACGAGGTGTTTCTGAAGGCCTGGCAGAAACTCCCCGCCTTTAAGCAAAAAGGCTTCCCGTTCTCAAGCTGGCTCTACCGGATAGCCCGGAACAAGGTTATCGACCATTATCGGACGAAGAAGGCCCATCTCAGCCTCGAAGACCTCACCGGCCAGCTAGAAGAAGAGTTTTTCCGAGTCGGTGCCACTCAAAGAAGTGATATCAACTTCAAGCTGGACCTAGAGGCTGTGCTCTCCTCTCTTGATCAGCTCACCGCCGACCAGCGCGAAGTGATAGAGATGCGTTTCTTCCAAGACTTGAGCCCAAAAGAGATTGCTCAAATAACTAAGAAGAAAGAGGGCACTATCAGAATCCTGCAACACCGAGCCACCCAAAAGTTAAAACAAGCCTTAGAAAAACAACAAGAAGATGGAGAATAAAAAATTTCAAAACTTAATAGCTCTTATCGCCAAGATCACTCCTGACTCTGGTTTTTTCGCTAGATCAAAAAGTGAAATTCTCTCTACCCCGCAGTCTGCTCGTGGATTCAGTTTTCCAATTCGAATCTTCGAGGGCATCACTCCGAGAACCGCCTTTGCCTTCGCTAGTATCTTCTTGGTAGTGATTATCTCCGGAGCATCTTATCTTAGTAGCTCTTCCAGTCAGCTAGCCAGCTCACTTAACGACACCGCTCTAGTTAAAGAAGCCACGCAAGCCACCTTTGAAATTCAAATCGCCGAAGCCGCCTACTTTGATGAGTCGGCTGACAAAGTAGCCTTAGCTTTGGATAAGATCGCTGGTGTAAGCAGTGAAAATTAAAATGTTTAAAACTATCAGCCAAAAGTTAGCTCTGTTTTCGGCGGCGCTCCTAATCGGAGTGCTTGTTTTTCCAGTCGCCAGCAACGCCCAATCCGAAGACCTGAAAAATGCGCTCGACAATGTTGATAAAAAAGTGGAGAAGGTTGAAAAAGTTCAAACAGAAAATATCCAACCGACCGAGGACTCTACTGCCCCTACGTTAATGCTTGTTGTCCCAAAAGCCGAGACAACTGTCGGTGAGCCAGAAGTTGAAGTCATCAAGCTTACCGAGAAAGAGCAAGCAGGGCTTACTGCTAAAAAAGAGGCCCTGTTAAGCATTTTGGATTTTTCCGTTGTTGAAGTTGAAGAGCTCGTAGCCAAGATGGACCAAGTTATTAAAAGCACTGAAGACGCCAAAATTAAAGCTACGGCCAAGTCTAGCATCGAGCTACTTACCACGCGCCTAGAGCATCTCAAGCTTACAATGAAGACCTTGGCCGGCGACATCAGTGTTGAGGATGTCCAAGCTCTAGCCCTAGAACTGAAGGCCTGGCGCGAGACAATCTATAATCCAGAAATCAAAAATATTCTCGACATCGCACTCGTCAATCAGGCCGAGATGATTCTAATTAAAACCAAGGCCAGGATGAAGAAAGTATCTCAAGATGTGACGAAAATTGAGGCTCGTGTTGAGGGCAATCCCCTCGCCCCATTTTTCACAAAAGCTGGCCAAGACCTAGAAAAAGCCACCTGGTATTTTCTCTCAGCTCGAGATCAGATAGTTGATGTCTCCGCCTTAAGAAACGAAATTTTAAATCCAAAAGAAGAGGTCATAGCAGAAGGTGATGTTCAAGAGCCGGTGATTGAAGAACTTCCCATCGTTAGGCAGGCCGAAGAAGCCGACGAACCAGAAGTTGAGTTAACCCCCCTAGAAGAAAACAGCCTCGCTATCGAAGACGCCCATAAAGTCACCCAGCTTTACGTGAACAAGATTTCCCAGCACATCAAATCCATTTACTCCACCTTCCTGGAGATGAGCACAGAAGCGAAAAAAATCCTCGCCCAGTAGCCCCGAAACAGCATTTCAAAAATCAAAAAACCGTGCTATCATTCCCATGTTCTAGTGCGGTCATTTAAGCTATTTAAATAAAAAAAGCTATGAATCATTTTATAAAAAACTTCATCATTGCAGTCATCACTTTAATCTTAGTCGCGCTAGTATTTTCCTTTCTTTTTGCCCCAGCCGAGCCACCAGTTTCAATGGGCATCAGCGAGTTAGCTCAAAAAATTAACTCGCAACAAATTGAAAAAATCGCAATTAACGGTGATATCCTAGAAATCACTCAAAAAGATGGCGTAGTCGCCACCACCAAGAAAGAGGCCGATACCTCTCTGACCGAAACTCTTCGAAACTACGGGGTTGACCCAATCGCTCTTCAAGGAGTCAATCTTGAGATCCAAGAAGAATCCGGCTTTCAGTTTTGGGCTGGTATCCTAGTCCCCTCGCTCTTACCCCTCATTATTCTCATCGGCTTTTTCTGGTTTCTATTTAGAGGCGCGAAGGGCGGGCAGAGTCAAGTAATGAACTTTGGCAAATCCAATCTTAAGTTATCAGCTCCCGGCGTTGGAAGCGAGAAGGTCACCTTCAAAGACGTGGCCGGCTTAAAAGAAATAAAGCAGGAGCTTCTAGAGGTTGTAGATTTTTTAAAGAATCCGAAAAAGTTCCTAGACATGGGTGCGAAAATTCCCAGAGGCGTCTTGCTGATGGGCGCTCCGGGAAGTGGGAAAACGCTATTAGCCCGCGCTATTGCTGGAGAAAGTGGCGTCCCCTTCTTCTATATATCTGCCTCGGAGTTCGTTGAAATGTTTGTCGGGGTTGGCGCCAGCCGAATCCGAGACGCTTTCGCCACCGCAAAAAAGCACGCTCCTTCTATCCTATTCGTTGATGAGATAGACGCCGTTGGACGCCAGCGTGGCGCCGGTATGGGAGGCGGCCACGACGAGCGCGAGCAGACCCTCAACCAAATTCTAGTGGAGATGGATGGCTTTGACCGAGAGAACCGAGTGATTGTTTTAGCCGCCACTAACCGCCCAGATATTCTTGACACCGCCCTGCTTCGCGCCGGTCGCTTTGATCGCCAGGTAGTTTTAGACCTGCCAGACATCGGTGAGAGAGAAGCAATCCTTAAAATTCATGCTCGCAACAAGCCGATAGAGAAAGACGTTGAGATGCGTCGCGTCGCGGTCCGCACTCCCGGGTTTTCTGGGGCCGATTTGGAGAATCTCCTCAACGAAGCTGCTATCACGGCCGCCCGCCATAACAAGAAAATTATTTCTCAAAACGACTTATTCGAAGCCATTGAAAAAGTTCTACTTGGTCCAGAAAAAAGGAGCCGAATAATCTCTGACCGAGAAAAAAAGATTACGGCTTACCACGAAGCCGGCCACGCCCTAATCGCGACTAGCCTCAAAGACGCCGATCCGGTGCACAAAATTTCAATCATCGCCCGAGGCCGTGCTGGTGGCTACACCATGAAGTTGCCGCTTGAGGAGAACCGGCTAAAAGCCAAGGATCAGTTCCTAGCCGAGCTTGCTACTTTAATGGGCGGGTACGCCTCCGAAGAAGTAGTCTTTAAAGAAGTCACTACTGGTGCATCAAACGATCTTAAGGAAGCCAGCAGTCTTAGTCGTCGATTAGTGACTAAATATGGTATGAGCGACAAGCTTGGGCCGGTTAGCTTTGGTGACGGCGAACACATCTTTTTGGGGCGAGAGCTGACCCAAGAAAAACCCTACTCCGAAAGAGTGGCCGCAGAGATTGATGGCGAAGTCTCAGTCTTTATCAAGCAGGCCTACGTGCTAGCCAAAAAAATTATCACCTCTCGCAGGAAAGTTCTTGATGCCATCGCCAACGCCCTGCTCGAAGTTGAGACTTTAGAGCAAGGCGAGTTTGATAAAATCATCAAGCCCTTCAATCTCGAGCCCTTAGCGGTTTCTGCTAAGTAATCAAAAGGCCGCCCTCGGGCGGCCTTTTGATTGAAACAGGCAGGGCTATTAAAATTGAACCGAGAATATGTTATAATTGTAGCAATTAAGAGTTCCATCATGGCAAGAATAAAAGAAAGAGAAAAGGCAATCCAGTTGCGCAATCAAGGATGGACATATAGTCAGATCAAGGCCGAGTTAAACATAGCCAAGAGCACCCTGAGTAATTGGTTGAGTGCCCATCCTCTTTCCGAGGGAGCTAGACGCAGAATTGAAAGTAGCAAGCAAAGGAGGATCGAGACCTATATCGCTACACGCAAGAGGAATAAAAAAATTCTGTTAGAGAATATTTATAAAAAGCAGCTGGCAAGAATTGGCCTCCTTTCCGAAAGAGACATCTTCATAGCTGGCTTATTTTTATACTGGGGAGAAGGAAGTAAATTTAAAACAAGATATGAGCTTCGTGTCACTAACTCAGACCCTGCGATAATAAATGCCCACATACAATGGTTAATAAAAAGTCTAAAGATAGAAAAAGAAAAAATCAGCCTCAAGCTCTATCTTTACAGGGGGATGAACATTGAAAATGAAACCGATTGGTGGGCTAAAGCGACCGGCATACCAAAAAACCAATTCAAGAATCCAGCAATTAAATATAGTAATCCGCAAAGAGTCACGCACAAAGGATCCCATGGCCACGGCACTTGCAACGCCATCGTAAATAATGCTAATTTAGGTAAGCAGGTTGCGATGTCTTTAAATGTTCTTAAAGACTATTTCATGCGCCTATAGTTTAATGGTAAAACAGTGATCTTATACATCACCATTCTAGGTCCGATTCCTAGTGGGCGCACTGCATTTGTCATAACTCAATAAATTGAGTAAGATAATTTGCATGATGGGCGCTGGAAGGACAAGCCTTAGCGTGCATCACTTGCCTCGTTCGCGCGCTTAGCTCAGTGGTAGAGCGTCTCGTTTACACCGAGAAGGTCGTAGGCTCAATCCCTACAGCGCGCACCATTGACAGGGTTTATAGCAATGTTAAAATAAATCTCGTTATGCAAATCAATCAAAACTTCTGCTTTAGTTTTTTCTTTAGCCCACAGGCGACCGGGAAGATTTTTGCGTAGCACAAAGTAAAAAGTGAAAATCAAAGCCCCCGGTTGCCGGGGGCTTTTTGTTTACTCGATTCGTAAGCCAAGGAATGAGCTACCAGCCCATCCCCTGCCTCGGGAGTCGAGGTAGAAAGCATGAGGAGGGTGTCTTGGCAAAGACTAGTCAAGTAGCGCACGAGCGAAAGCCTGCGCAGGTTGAATCAATACCCACCAAGCGGATTGAGGAAGTGCTTGAAATCCTAATGCGAGACAAGAATAGCACTCTGATGTCCTGCTAATCGCATCATCCCGGAAGCACTCGCTACTAGCGCGGCTTCCGGGGCAAAACCTAATCTGTGGATATTTCCAGTTGACTAGCAAGCCACCGGTCCCCTACAATATAATCTATATGATCTCCTCTGGATTGTTACAAGAAGTTATAGAACACACGCCGATTCTAATTAGCCTTATTGTAATTAGTATTATTACCCACGCCGTCGGGAGGCTTTCTGTTGTAATTCAAAAATCAAAATAAACCAGGCAATGAATTCAATAGGCCTCCCAATCGGGAGGCTTTTTGCTTTGCCCCGTAGTGAAGCAAAGCTTCTACTACTGGGGTACGGGGCGCCATGAACAAAGATGCAATCTTTATTCATGGCTCTCGGTGCGGTACCAGGAGCCATATTTCCAAGGGAGAATAAATCATGAAAGATGATCTGTCGGGCGCCCTCCCTTGCCACAATCCCCCTTCGGGGTTAGTAGTCCGGGGAGGGCGAGTAATTCGTCCACGCAGTGTCTGCAGTGGCTGTGGCACCGAAAGCGCCCTACCAATGCGACGCTGCGACGTTTGTGGAAGTCGAGAAGGCACAGCCATCCGGAGGAGCGAATGAGTACCTTCGGTGCCGAGAAAAGTTCAACTTGCCCGGTCTGTTACCGAGGCCTGGTGGGCGAAAAGCTCTCGCGCTGTCAATGTGCCCACAAGATGTGCGCCGAGGAGCAGGCAGAGCGAAGACAGCGAGATCGCATCCACCTGCCTCGCGAACGCCAGCAGGGCTAGAGGTTTGAAACCCATAAAAAATTCACGCTAAAAGGCCCCGATGCAACAATTTTCGTCGCAAAGGGGCCTTTCAATTTTCACAAAAATGAGGAAATGAGGAAATGAGGAACTTCCCTATTTCCGCATTATTCCTAGCGATTTCAAGTTATCCCATAGTTATCCCCCACCTGGCTTTAGTGTGAAACATTTCGTGAAACACAAAACGAGTGTGAAACGTGCATAACTTGTTTTATAGGCGTTTGACGCCAAACAAATCCAGCGGTGTTAGGAATCAGCAATCAATATCCGACATATAAATCGTTAGCGACAAGCAGTCGCAGCAATGGTTCAATACCCCGCCCCTTGGGGCGGTAAGGGCGAGCAAAGCGAGTTCCCTTCAATACCGCTTGGCCCAGCCATGCGGAATCTTTATTATGGTGAACCTCGTTTAGATTTTTGAGTCAAAAAAATACCGCGCAAGTATTTATTGAAATATTCTACCTCGTCACTTGTTTGACGTTTGTCACGCCACGGTGTTCTCGCCAGTGGAAACACGCAAAAACACCTCGTCACTTGTTTGACGTTTGTCACGCCACGGTGTTCTCGCCAGTGGAAACACGCAAAAACACCTCGTCACTTGTTTGACGTTTGTCACGCCACGGTGTTTTGTCATTCCAGTAGCCAAGTCGATAAAGTCTGGCAAGTAATTTATATCTTTCTCCAACGGTAGGGTCTTCCTCCATTTTGCGAATCCAAGCTTCAAACTGAATAGCCTTATATCCAAAAGCCTTTTATAAAAAAACGGGATGACAATGTCACGCAAGGCGCCGAAATCGCGAACGACGAAAGCCGCCTGGGCGCCACGGCTATAGCCATCCTTCGTACATGCCTTGAAACAGTAAACCGTATTCTTTAGCTCAAGATAATCCCTGACTGCACAGATGAGATCAAAATCACGAATGTGCATGCGCAGACAAAAAGAGGGAACGTGAGTGCGGATTATCTTATCATAGACTATTTTTGTTTGGGATGTAGAGAACGAGAAGCAGCCTTCTCCGTCCACCAAGCCGAGAATATAATCATCAGACAACCTAGTTCTACTTGTGTTGTTCATACAACCAAAGTATAATATATTTGTTATACTTTCACAACAATGGGGAAAAAGGAAACAGGAAATTTAGGGGAAATGGCGACTTCCTTATATCTTAAAGATTTAGGTTGGCGCATTTTAGGCGCGAATGTGCGTGTTCCAGGAGGGGAGATTGATATAATCGCCCGCGAGGCCAAAACCGGCGTTTTAGTCTTTGTGGAGGTCAAAACAAAGAGCGGGGATTCTCGTCCCGGATTTAAGCCTGAGGATCTATACCGATGGAAGAAGGTTAAGACTACCCGCCGTTCTTGTCAGTGGTATGCCGGCAAGTTTCCAAAGCTTTTGTTCCGATTGGGTTGGCGTATAGATTTAGTCACAGTCCAAGTGCATCAAAGCCCATTGACGGATTATAAAAAAGATTGCACAATAAGTCACTACAAAAACGCAGTTTAAGCCCTTGACTAATCCGAAGACATTAGATAAACTCTAATTACTGAGTGAAGGTCGCCGATGGCGGCCTTTATTCTTACTCAATTATTAATTAATTATTTTAAGACCCAATGTTGTTTGATTTAAAAAATATCAAGCGGGCCATTGAGCAGGTCTCCGAAGAAAAGGGGATTGACGCCGGCAAAGTCTTGGAGGCCATTGAGTCTTCAGTCGCCGCTGCTTACAAAAAAGAGTATGAGAAGAAAGGTGAAATCATTAAAGCCAAGTTTGATTTAAAAACTGGGGCTTTAAAGTTTTGGCAGGTAAAAATAGTCGCCGATGAAAACACTGTCCGCATGAGAGAAGACGGCGAAGAAGATGAAGCTGAAGAGGTTGATGAGCGCAAGTCTTATCACTCTCGAGACGAACAAGAAAACGAAGAAGAGGAAGAGGTTTTACCGCGCTACAATCCTGACCGTCACATCTTGTTTGAAGAAGCTAAAAAAATAAATAAAGACGCTAAGCTTGGCGACGAATTAGAGTTTCCATTGGAGAGCCGAGAAGACTTCGGACGTATCGCTGCCCAATCTGCCAAGCAAGTAATTCTTCAGCGCCTCAGAGAAGCCGAGCGAGAATCTATTATAAAAGAATTTAAAGGACGAGAAGGGGAGATTGTTAGCGGAACCGTTCAGCGAATGGAGCGCGGTAACGTCTTTGTTGATGTTGGCCGAGCCACTGCTATCATGCCCTATGGCGAGCAGATTCGTTCCGAGCACTATCGCATCGGCGAGCGCCTTAAGTTTTACATCGTAGAAGTTAAAGACGATGTAAAAATTCCAAGCATCATTCTTTCTCGGGCTCATCCAGAATTTGTCACTCGCCTTTTTGAATTGGAGATTCCAGAGATTACCGATCAAACGATTTCATTAAAATCTATCGCTCGCGAACCAGGTAGCCGAGCCAAAATTGCAGTTGGCGCCAATGTTGAAGGCGTTGACCCAGTAGGTTCTTGTGTCGGTCAACGTGGCACTAGAGTCATGGCAGTGTCTAATGAGCTTGGACAGGAGAAGATTGATATCATCGAGTGGAGCGAAGACCCCGCTCAGTTTATCGCTAGCGCTCTTTCTCCAGCTAGAGTAAATGAAGTAGAAATTTTACCCCATGAAGAGGCGCGAGTTTTTGTCGCTCCAGATCAGCTCTCTCTTGCTATTGGTCGCGGTGGCCAAAACGTTCGTCTCGCCGCCCGATTAACCGGATGGAAAATTGATGTCCGTTCTATCTCTGCCCCAGAAGAGGCCCAAGCCGAAGGTGTCGCCGCCGCTCCTGAAGAGTTGGAGGGTGGTTCAGTAGACTTTGGTACAGACGATGAAAAAAGTTAATAAAAATTAATAAATTATAAAAAAGTATGAGTACTTTAATGTATGTATTAATCTTTGCACCTATTGCGATTGCAATTGCCTACAGTCTCTATATCATGGGCTGGCTAAAACGTCAGAGTCCGGGCAATGAGAAGATGCAAGAAATATCTCTTGCTATTCGAGAGGGCTCAAACGCCTATCTCAATCGCCAATCCAAGTCCATTGGAATAGTAGCTGTTATTTTATTCATCCTAATTAGTATTTTAATCGGCAAAACCATTGCTATCGGTTTTCTTATCGGAGCTGCTTTTTCCGGACTAGCTGGCTACCTCGGCATGAATGTAGCCGTCCACTCCAATGCAAAAACTGCTGAAGCTGCAAGGAAGGGGATGCGTCAGTCTTTAGGGCTAGCCTTTAAAGCCGGTTCAGTTACTGGATTTTTGGTAGTGGCCCTGGGCCTGCTTTCTGTCGCAGGGTTTTATCTTTATACCGGAGACGTGAAATCGTTGATTGGTTTAGCGTTTGGTTCTAGCTTGATTTCAGTCTTCGCCCGTCTCGGTGGGGGAATCTTCACCAAAGCCGCGGACGTAGGTGCAGACTTAGTCGGTAAGGTTGAAGCCGGTATCCCAGAAGACGACATTCGAAACCCAGCCGTGATTGCTGACAACGTTGGTGACAACGTTGGTGACTGCGCCGGTATGGCCGCTGACTTGTTTGAAACTTTTGTAGTTACTCTAACCGCCGCCATGCTTCTTGGTTCGGTTTTTCTAACTGGAGAGCAGATTCTCTTCCCGCTAGTTTTGGGAGGCTTAGGAATCCTGGCTTCGGTCATCGGTGCTTTGTTTGTTCGCCTAGGTAAAAATGGTTCAATCATGGGCGCGCTATATAAAGGTATGGCCGGCTCCATCGTCATCTCTGCCGTACTCTTCTATTTCGCATCAAAGCAGTTCTTCCCTGCAGAGATTGCTTGGTCTGTCTTCCTAACTACCTTAGTCGGTCTTACTGTCACCATCTTAATGGTTGTGGTTACCGATTATTACACTGCTAAAAGATTTCGTCCAGTGAAGTCAATAGCCGAAGCTTCTGCTTCCGGCCATGGCACAAACATCATCATGGGATTAGCTGTTGGAATGGAAGCTACAGTCTTGCCTGCAATTATAATTGCGGCCGGTATGCTTGGAGCCTTCGCTTTCATGGGCCTTATGGGTATCGCCCTTGCAGCCACCGCCATGCTTTCTGTCGCCGGCATCATCGTAGCCATAGACTCCTTTGGTCCAATCACTGATAACGCTGGTGGCATTGCTGAGATGAGTGGAGCTGATGAAAGCGTTCGAATAATTACTGATGCTCTAGACTCCGTTGGTAACACCACCAAGGCCGTGACCAAGGGCTACGCCATCGCGTCTGCCGGGCTGGCCGCACTTGTTCTTTTTGCGGGTTATATCGAAGAGCTATCTGGTTTTTCCGAAGGCATAGTATTCAAGCTAAGTGACCCCAGAGTCGTAGTTGGACTGTTCATCGGTGCCGCCCTACCATATCTTTTCGCTTCCCTCGCAATGAAGGCTGTTGGTCAAGCCGCTGGAGCAGTCGTTGATGAGGTCCGCCGTCAGTTTAGAGAAATTCCTGGCATCATGGAGTACAAGGCCAAGCCAGATTATGGCACGGCTGTAGATATTGTTACTAAGGCGGCTTTAGCCAAGATGATTATTCCGTCTTTGTTGCCGATTGTTGCAGTTTTGTTTGTTGGTTTTGTCCTTGGCCCCGAGGCTCTAGGTGGAGTCTTGATGGGCTCTATCGTCTCTGGGTTGTTTGTCGCCCTATCGATGACTGCCGGAGGTGCCGCATGGGACAACGCCAAAAAGCACATCGAAGATGGCCAACATGGCGGTAAGGGCTCAGAGGCCCACAAAGCTGCTGTCACCGGCGACACTGTCGGCGATCCATATAAAGACACTGCCGGCCCCGCTATTAATCCATTAATCAAGGTCATCAATATTGTTGCATTATTGATTGTACCGTTTTTGTTCTAGTCCTATGGAAAAAAAAATTAAAAAACTTCCTGGTGCTCAAGTTGAGATTGAGGTTAAGCTCACCGACCCGGAATTTCAAAGTTACTACCAGCCAATTTACGATGACGCTCTAAAGGGAGTAGAAATCAAAGGCTATCGCAAGGGCATGGCGCCAAAAGATATGGCCGACGGCTATCTCAAGAAAGAAGAAATCTTTAACGCTGCCGTTGAAGACGCTGTCCGCTTTAGTCTTGATGAAATTAAGACAGAGAACGACTGGGTCTTAATTGATCAGCCAAAGATTGAAGTTACCAGTGCCGGCCCGGGCCTAACTTATAAGGCCACCTTAACGCTTTTCCCAGATGTCGACTTAACAGACTATAAGAAAGTTGCCAAAGTAATATTTTCTAAGGAAGTAAAAGTTGATATCACCAAAGAAGAGCTAAAGAAAACTTTGGACTGGGTACTGAACTCTCGAGCAAGCGAGACTAGAGTCAATAGAGAAAGCAAGGAAGGGGACCTAATGGAGATTGATTTGGACGCCTTCCACGAGAGTAGGCCAATCTCAAACAGTTCATTTAAGAAAGAAAAGTTTATTCTTGGAGACAGTAAGTTTATTCCAGGTTTTGATAAAGCCTTGGCCGGGAAAAAAGAAAACGAAGAGTTTAACTTCAAGCTCGAAGCGCCAAAAGATTATTGGCAAAAAGATTATCAGGGTAAAGAGCTAGAGTTTAAAGGAAAAGTTCACAGCGTTTTTGAGCGCGCTGTTCCAGAGCTAAACGATGAGTTTGCCAAGTCTCTTGGGCCAAGCTTTTCCGCCGAAGGCAGATCCGCCTCTGGCGGAAAAACCCCTGTCGAGAAACTCATGGAAAACATGCGCGAGGGTTTGATCATGGAAAAGAAAAATAAGGAGGTTGAAAAGCAGAGCATAGAAGTTCTTAAAAAAATCACCAAGGAGTCTAAGATGGACATTCCAGAAGTTCTCATTGAAAGAACTCTTGATAGCCTAGTCCAAGACATGCTCAAAAATATGGGCCCAACCGCCAAGGAGCAAAATCAAGATCCAGAAAAGTTTGTTAAAGAGTTGAGAGAACAGCTCCGTGAGCGTGCGAGAGAAAACGTTGCCAGCCACCTAGTAATTTACAAGCTGGCTAAAGCTGAAGGTCTTGAACCAACCAAAGAAGAAATCTCGGCCCAAGCCGCTATATATGGACTAAATCCAGAGACTGATAACGGATACCTCTACGACACCATTCAAACTCAAAAGGTCTTCCAATTCCTAAAGTCTCAAGCCAAGGTTGAGGAAAAAGAGAAAAAAGAAGATAATTAAGGCGTTGTCATCCTGAGCGAAGCGAAGGATCTAAAAGGATTCTTCGCCCTTGGCTCAGAATGACGCAGAAAACTATGAATAAAGAAATCCAAAATCAATATCTCGTGCCGACAGTCCTAGAAAAGACTCAGTATGGCGAGCGAGCCTACGATATCTACTCCCGTCTACTAAAAGACAGAATCATCTTTTTAGGTGGCCCTATCAACGATGCCGTGGCCAATCTGATAGTTGCTCAGCTTTTATTCTTGGAGCACGAAGATTTTAAGAAAGACATCAAGATCTATATCAATAGCCCCGGCGGCTCGGTGCTCTCCGGCATGGCAATCTACGACACCATGCAACATATCAAATCAGATGTTTCTACAATCTGTGTTGGTATGGCCGCAAGTATGGCCGCAGTTATTCTCGCTGCAGGCGCCAAAGGGAAGCGCTTCGCTCTTCCAAACTCCCAGGTGATGATTCACCAAGTCATGGGCGGAGCTGAGGGCCAAGCCACGGAGATTGAAATCGCCGCTAAGCAGATTCTAAAAATGAAGGCCAACTTGAACGAAATCCTTGCTAAGCATACCGGCCAAAAAGTAGACAAGGTGGAGCGCGACACAGACAGGGACTACTACATGGACCCCAAGGAAGCCAAAGAATACGGCATCATCGACGAAATCGTTAAAAACAGCATAAAAGTGAAGTAAAAAAATCCCCGCAAAAGCGGGGATTTTTATTTACTGGATTTGCATTTATTAGAATACTCGCTATGCTGAGTGCGGAAGGAGGTCGCAATGAGCAAGCAGGAGCTACACGAGCTCGCCGATTTTTTACGGCGACATCTCAAGGGTGACCCTCTCAGCGAGGAAGTAGCCCGGCGACTAACAGCTCTTCGTAGGGAAATGAAAGTTCTTGTTTGGGAGATGCATCATGTGAAAACGATAGAGGAGATGGCTCGCACGCTTCGCGCGTAAATCACCGTCGAAAGAAAGGAGAATTATCGGCGGTTTTTGTTTTGCGCAAAAAAAGTAGGTGGGCTACAATTATTACGACAAGCGAGGATGCGAAATGGGTAACTCTGTTATCCATTTCGTCCGAGCGCAGTCGGAACAAAGGTTCTTCGCATTTTACCTTTATTACGACAAGCGAGGATGCGAAATGGGTAACTCT
>Ga0210057_1001145_pt1 | contig 41035 bp, 40 predicted proteins | sample CryGeyCG2114_010_2_FD_183968 | JGI IMG/M metagenome (GOLD analysis project Ga0210057, IMG submission 183968) | Groundwater microbial communities from aquifer - Crystal Geyser CG10_big_fil_rev_8/21/14_0.10 (SPAdes) (version 2) | ecosystem: Environmental > Aquatic > Deep subsurface > Groundwater ... | reverse complement strand
TAAATATCAATCTCAGCAAGTTTTGCATTTGATTGAATGAATGATTTTCTTGGAGGAACTTCGGAGCCCATTAAGATCTCAAAAACTTTGTTGGCTTCTTCAGCATCATCTATGTTTACCTTCTTTAATACTCTATGGCTAGGATTCATTGTAGTCTCCCAAAGTTCTTCTGGATTCATTTCTCCGAGACCTTTATAACGTTGAATGTGGATTTTATTAGATTTAGATTTTGTTTCAATATCATTCTCAATATCGGCAGACTCGTTCTCATCAACATCGGCATCAGAATGTCCAATCTCCTCAAAATCGGCATTGGAACGTCCAATAATTTTTATTTTTTCTTCATCTGAATAAGCATAATTAATTTCTTTACCTTTTTTTATTTTATAAAGTGGTGGCTGTGCAATATAAATATATCCTGCATCTATAACTTGTCTAAAATATCTATAAAAAAGAGTAAGTAAAAGTGTACGAATATGCGCACCATCGACATCAGCATCTGTCGCAATAATTATTTTATGATAACGCATTTTTTCAAGATCAAAAGTATCTCCAATAGAAGTACCCATAGCTATAACAAGTGCTCTCACTTCTTTTGATGCAAGCATCTTGTCTATACGAGCTCGTTCAACATTTAAAATTTTTCCACGAAGAGGAAGTATCGCTTGAGTACGTCTATCTCTTCCTTGTTTTGCTGAACCTCCTGCAGAATCTCCCTCTACTAAGAATAATTCTGATTCTTCAGCACTTTTACTTTGACAATCTGCAAGTTTTCCAGGAAGAGTCATTCCCTCAAGAGCACCCTTTCGAAGCACAGAGTCTTTTGCTGCTTTCGCTGCCTTACGAGCCTTCAATGCAAGTATAGATTTATTAATTATAGATTTAGCTTCATCTGGATTCTCTTCTAAAAAAGCAGAAAAGGCTTCTCCAAAGACAGTAGAAACAGCACTTTGTGCTTCCATTGAACCCAACTTTGCTTTAGTTTGACCTTCAAATTGAATTTCTCTAAGCTTAACAGAAACGACAGCAGTGAGTCCTTCTAATACATCATCACCAGTAAACCCGCCTTCAGACTCTTTCATCATTTCATTCTTCTTACAATAAGTATTGAGCGTTCTAGTCAAAGCAGTCTTGAAACCTGTTATATGTGTTCCTCCTTCACCTGTGTATATATTATTTGCAAAAGGAACTATATGATCAACTATGTCATCCACATATTGTAAAGCTATCTCGACACCCACACCATCTTGTTCTTTTTCTACACTAAAAATATGACTCTGAATTGGTTTTTGAAATCTATTATAATATTTTATTAAAGAAATGAGTCCACCTTCAAAATAAAAAGAAGTAGAAGGTAGCTCAAGTTTTAATTCTCTGAAATAAAAAACGTTGGAATCATCTATTTTACCTTCATAACCCCTTGCATCAATTATCAAAATCTTAAGTCCTTTTACGAGATAAGCTTGCTGGCGAATATGATTTACAACAGTATTCCAATCAAATTTAATATCTTTAAAGATTTCTTCATCAGGCTCGAATGTGACAATAGTACCATTAAGCTTAGAAGAGCTAACTTTCTTAACTAATGCTTTTTTCTTTCCTTGAGAATATTCTTGAAAATATTTACCACCATCTTTGTGTACTTCTGCCCTGCAATAAATAGAAAGTGCATTTACTACTGAAGCACCTACTCCATGTAATCCTCCAGAAACTTTATAACCTTCACCTCCAAATTTTCCTCCAGCATGGAGAGTAGTCATTATTGTTTCTAAAGCTGAAACTTTTGTTTTTTTATGAATATCGACAGGCACACCTCGTCCATTATCTGCTACTCGTACACGATTGTTTGGCAATAATACGACTTCTATGTCATCACAAAAACCTCCCATAGCTTCATCACGTGAGTTATCAAAAATCTCCCATATCAAATGATGTAAACCTTCAGGCCCTGTAGTACCAATATACATTCCAGGACGACGTCTTACAGGCTCTAAGCCCTCTAAAACCGATATATCAGAAGCATCATAATGATGCGCATTTACTTGTGCTTTTTTTATGTCCTTTTCTTTAGCCATTATTCAATAATTATATCAGAAATTACCTTACTTGCCAATCTACATTCTCCTTGATTTTATTAGTTATTTTAGTCATAATTTCTTCTACTTCTTCAGCTTTTAATGTTCTTTCAAAGGACTGAAAAACAAGCCTAAATGCATATGATATTTTTCCATCCCCACCTACAGACGAGGTAGGTTTCGTAAATGAATCAAATAAATAAGGTTCTTTAATTAACAAATCTGTACCATTTTCTATAAGTATTTGTTTTAATTTATCAACACTCTCTCCTTCCGGAATCCATACAGCGACATCACGAGAAATAAATGGATAAATTGACCAAGGTTTAAAAATAGCTTTTAGCTTATAGCTTTTAGCTTTTAGTAATTCATCATAGAAAAATTCTGAAATATTTAAATCTTTACAAAATTCTTCTAATGTTATTTCAACACAATTTTTCTTATCACAATAAGCAACATGCATTTCTTCTCCTTCTTTTTTAAACACTGTCCCAATTTCAAATATTTTAATATCATTCATTTCAAGTAATGGCATATTAATTTGATTTAATTTAAAACTTTCTTTGAGTCCATCACTTAGATTTGTTCTTAAGAATTTTTTATCTGAAGCAGAAGCAAGCACTTCTACTTCTCCTTTATCTCTAAAAGAATATGTCATAATTTCTGAATATCCATCATTCAAAAGTTTATTTCTAGACCAAAGAATTTTATAAGAAATTTCATTTATTTTGGGAATTAAATTTATTTCAGGTAATTTTTCTTCAACTCTTTCATATCCTAAAATTTTAATTACATCTTCTACTAGATCATGTGGCCCAGTAATATCAATACGTAATAACGGCACAATAATTTTAAATTCACCATTTTGTTCTTCATATTCAAAACCAAGTCTCTGCCAAACATTCTCAATGTCTTTCTTCAAAAAAGAAGTACCTAGCCTTTTATTTATATAATCTGCAGAAATAAAAATAGTTTTTTGTTCTGGTTTATTGGAATAAATATCTACAACTTCTTCTACTTCCCCACTAGCTAACTCAAAAATTAAAGAAGTAATAGATTCCATTGTTTTTCCACAAAGCTCTGGTGATATTTCATTTTCATACCGTTTAACTGCATCAGTTAAAATATTTATTTTCTTAGCTGTTTTTCTAGTGGAAATAGCATCAAAATTAGCAACTTCTATTACTATATTTTTTGTATTATTATCAACTTCAGCCTTCATTCCACCCTTTATACCAGCAACAGCCAAAGGATATCTCTCATCAGCAATTACTAAAATAGATTCATCTAAATTAATTTCTTTCTTATCAAGAGTAATTATTTTCTCTCCAACTTTTCCATTACGAATAATTACCTTTTCACTTTCTAGTTTATCTAAGTCAAAACAATGAATAGGCTGCCCAAGATCAAACATAACAAAATTTGCTGCATCTATAATATTATTGATAGACTTTTGTCCTATAGCTTCTAATTTCTCCTTAAGCCAAGCCGGACTTTTATCTACTTTTATATTTCTAATTATTCGTCCCATATAACGAAGACATTTATTATCTTTCATTTCTATCTTCAAATTAGTAGAGACTGGTTTAAAAATTTTATATTCTTTTTCTTTTAATTTTAAATCAAAAATAGCACTTATTTCTTTAGCAATTCCCCAGTGTGAAAGACAATCGTGCGCTCTGTCTGGTAAAACTTTAATATCAAAAATAACATCATTTTTTACTTTATCTAAACTTTCTACTTCAAAAGAATGAAAAATAATACCTTCAGATAATTTTTTAGAATCTGGTAATTTTTCTTCAAAATAATTTTGCAACCAATTATAACTAACTTTCATATTTTTTATTTTAAAATTGATTAAACCTTAAGTCTCCTTGATAAGCTGGACGAATATCTGGCATGCCATATTTAACGACCATGAGTCTCTCAAGACCTGGACCAAATGCAAAACCTTGATACTTATCAGAATCTATTCCACAATTTTTTAAAACATTTGGATGAACCATACCAGCACCACCCATCTCAAGCCACTTACCATTAAATTTCAAATCAAATTCAATAGATGGTTCAGTAAAAGGAAAAAAACTAGGACGAAATCGTAAATCAATATCACTACCTAATATTTTTTTATAAAAATGAGAAAGAACTCCTTTTAAATTAGACATATCTATGTTTTCTCCTATCATAAGTCCTTCAATTTGATAAAATTGCATTTCATGTGTCGCATCTGTGGCTTCATTTCTAAAACATTTTCCTGGAGCAATAATAGCAAAAGGAGGTTTACCACTAGATTTGACTAATTCTTCCATATATCTAATTTGCACATTTGAAGTATGCGTTCTTAAAACTTTTCCTTCATCTCCTTTAATATAAAAAGTGTCTTGCATATCACGAGCTGGATGATCTTTAGGAATATTTAAGGCATCAAAATTATGCCAGATATCTTCTAATTCTGGACCCGTAACAACCTCAAAACCTAAATCAGTAAAAATCTTTAATGCTTCATTAATAATTATTGAAAGTGGATGTTCCCTGCCCTTTTTTATTTCTTCTTTCATTATTAAAAATATATCATAAAAAATGAGTTTTTCCCAATATTTGGTATACTAAACTAATGAAAAAGATCGAATGGATTTTAATTATTTTAATAATTATATTTGCCTTAATTGGCCTTTATTTAGGGTGGCTAGATAATGGTCCTAGTTTTTAAACCTATTTATAAATCTCTGCCATTTTACAATATTCACATTCTGCATTTTGTTTACCATAAGATTTAAAATTACATTGTCTATCTACCCATTTACCTTCCTTCACTAATTCATCATAATCTTTAATATCTTTAATTAAAAGTTTTATCTTTTCTTTATCTATAAAAGTAGTATAAAAATACTCTTTATCATCTTTAGCTTCTAAAAATTCTAAACAAGATTCTTGCACATTTATTTTTTGTTTTCTACTTTCAATTAAAAGAAAAGAATACATTGTAAGCTGACGCATATAATTACTCATTCTACCTTCTTCATTTATCTTTTCTATATCATTCTTTTTACGTGGATTACCAGTTTTAAAATCAATAACTCTTAAATTATCTTTATCTAACTCTTCTATCAAATCTATTTTCCCATAAATATTTAAATGTGGAAATTCTTCAGTGTGGATAGAAATACTTTTTTCATTTTCTCTTTTACTATTTATTTTTGGTAATCTATCTTCTACCCATTTTGAAATTATTTGAAAAACTTCTTTATCACCACCAACAATTTTTTTTAATTCCTCCATCGAAGGAATCATCTCCGATTTTAAAATTCTATCTATAGCAGAATGGATAGCATTACCAAATTCCAAACTTTCACTTTTTGGCTCTGGTAATCTTAATAAATTCCTAAAATACCATTTCCAAGGACATTCAAAAAAGTTGTTCAAAAGAGACACAGATACATTGGTATCTGTATATTGCTTTTCCACTGTTTTCGTAAGTTTTTCTAATACATTCATATCTTCATTTTCTTTATTTGAAACAACATAAATCTTCGGATCATAAAACAATATTTTATCTTCTGTATCTTTAAAAGAAAAACTTTGAAAAAACTTTCCACCAGATATTAATAAAATAGAAATTATATTTGCTAATTCTTGATTTTGTCCTCCATAAGAAAATCTAGAAAAAGATAAAGTACAAAATCTTTTTGCACGAGTAATGGCAACATATAATTCTCTCTTAGCTCCCAATTCATTCTTCTCTTCTATTTTTTGAGCTATAGATTCTGGTAATTTAAAATTCCTACGTTTACCTTTCATTATTTCATTTTCATTCATATGTGCTATCCAAACAAAATCAAACTCTAAACCTTTAGACCCATGAAGTGTCATCACTTTAACTCCATCATCACTCTCAAAAGAAGCCAGTGGAATATCTTCTCCATATTCTCTTAACCTTTCTATAAAAGCGACATATCCCGTTAAAGAATTAATATTTCCTTTATTTTTTCTTTCAGAAAAAGAAATAGATAAATGAAGAAAACTTCTCACAATTTCAATTCTACGTATTAATTCATCATGTTCTTTTGCATTTTTTATTAATATTTCATCTCCAATAACTTGAATTAACTCATATACATCCAAAGAAGAAGAAATGGATACCAAATCTTTCAATTTTAAAGCCCAAGCTTTTATATCTTCATTTTTATTAAAAAGATCATTTTGTTCAAAAATAATATTTTTTAAACTAATATCTTTACCATGTTTTTCATATAAATACTGATGTGCAGAAAGTACAGGAATACCTATAACAGGATCAAGAATACTTTCTGAAAATAAAACTGCACTATTACTATTTACACAAATTTTTAAAATTCTTAGTATAGTTTCAAATTCTTTTGTTTCAAATAAAGAAAGATTATTCATTGAAGCGACTTTTATACCTAAATCCTTCAAAATCTTTATAGCAGAAACTACTTGTCTATTTTTTGGAACAAGCACTGCACAATTATTGATATCTATTTTATGACTTTTTATTTTCTCTTTTATTTCAAGTCCACATGCTAATATTTCATCACGAGGATAATCTGTCTCAACTAATCTCAAGATATGATTTTCTTTTAATGTAGCCAACAACTTTTCTTTCGAAAAAGAACTAGAAAGTAATGTATCTGCTATATTTAAAATATTTTGTGTTGATCTATAGTTATCTGTCAAAAATATAATTTTAGCTTTTCCAAACATATTTTTAAATTCTTCGAAATGAGACATCTTTGCTCCACCAAAAGCATATATAAGTTGACGATCATCACCAACAGCAAAAATATTTGGCATATCTATCTTTTGCCAAATTGCCTTTAATAAATCATTTTGTGCTCCACTTGAATCTTGATGTTCATCAATTAATACATATAAATATTTTTCACAAATCTCTAATCTTGCGTCTTCGCTATTCTCTATTATTTCTAATGCATATTTTATAGTATCATCATAATCCATGAAACCTTCATCTTTCTTTTTTTGTTCATAAAGTTCATAAAATAAAACAATCTCTTTTGTGTGTTCTAAACTTTCAATTTGATTAATAATTTCTTTTTTAATTTTCCCCTTACTTTCACCACGAGTAGAAATACTTAATGGATCCTTTTTAATTTTCAATATTTCATTTTCTATTTCTTCTAAAAATTCACTAGGATTTAATCTTTCACGTTTTAAAAGAGAAATAAGAGATTTTAATTCTTTAAAATATCTACCTATATCATTCCTTGGACGAATATGCTTCCATTCATTTTCTCTTAAAATAGCATCACAAATAGAAATACTTTCTGAATCTTCTAATATTCTTGGAGCTATATCAAAAGAAAGAACGTTGTAAAATTCTTCTATTATCTGAGATGAAAATTTATGAAAAGTTAAAATCTGAACACGAGATGCTTCTCTACCTATATATTTATACAATCTATCTCTCATAGCATGAACAGCAGAATTTGTGAAAGTAAGACACAAAATAGCACCTGCACCCACATCAGTCTTTTTTAATATATTTCCTATTCTAAGTGCCAAAATCTGTGTTTTTCCAGTACCAGGCCCTGCAATTACCATTACAGGACCATCTAAAGATTCTACTGCATCTTTTTGGGCAATATTAAGTTTTTTATACTCTTCTTCAAAAATATCTTTAGACATTAATCAATCTATTATATACTTAATATTACTCCGTCGTTTTTCCGTCAAACTCTGGGCTATCTTTTTCCGCTTCCACTTTAGTGACTCGCACTATTCCATCTTTATGATGAGCTGGAGAATAAATGGTATAAAGTTTTAAATCCTCTGTACTGGATGTATTAATAATATTATGTTCTGCACCAGATGGAACAACAATCACAGAGCCATCAATAATATCATAAGTATTACCATCAATGGTACATCTACCATGGCCACTTTCAAAACGAAAAAATTGGTCATTATCTGCATGAACTTCCATCCCTATATCTTCGTTTGGTTTTAAACTCATTAAAACCAATTGACTATGTTTACCAGTGTATAAAACTCTACGAAAATTTATATTTTCCAATGTCTCTTTTTCTATATTTATATTAAATCCTTTCATCCGGTTAGTGAGATTTCAAATTGTTCTTTATTAATTTATAAAAAATAACTAGAAACCTTAAATTAATTAATAATATATTTACTTTATTATATAAACCCGAGAAAGAACAAATTAATAATTTGAAATTCTACTACCGGATTCATAATATACGACTATTTTAAAAACTTATACTTTTGAACAAGTAATGTATTTCCCCACCATTTTCCTAACCCAAGATATTCACCAGAATTTATTAACATTAAGGATAATATAACAAAAATATATATAATATGATCATCTAAAAAAGGATTATTCTCTGGAGACAAACCAGCTGCAGTATACATAAGAATTAACATTAATATACCAGTATAACCACCTAATTTCATAAAAATTCCTAATACCAATGAAACACCAACAAAAAGCAAACCAAGCATAAATAACCAATCTACGAGTGGAATTCCAGATAAGCCTTGAAAAAATTCGGCAAATGGACCATGAACACCAAACTGCAAGAATCCCGCTGTAGGAGAACCACCAGTAAACCATGCTTTCTCAGGCGTTGTAGCAAAACCTAAACCAAACAATTTATCAATAAAGGCCCAAAAAAAGATAAAGCCCATTGATAATCTTAATAACCCTAAAACATAATTTAATTTATTGTTTTGTTTCATCTCGTTTAGAAATCATACCATCTATACATATATCTAATATATAAAGATAACAAATTTTATTTATTTAATAATAATCTCCCGTTTTGTAAATTCCTAACGGAATCCATAATAATTTATATTATATCACAAATATTTTCCAAGTTTTATTCTTTTTTCTATGTTTTTGAATAATTTTTTGTTATCCATTTCTCTAACTTTTTCTAATTTTAATTTTTTAATAAAAATTTTTCTTTCTGGAATTTTTACATCTTCGCCATTTCTAGCATAAGTAAACAACAGTTTACCTTTTACTGTCTTAGAAAAATACATTGGATATTCTTGTACACTTTCTCCAATAAAACTTTTTAGATTTTTCTTTATTTTTTATTTCATCACCAGCTAATATTAGAAGAATACCACTTGCCATTGGGTCTAACCTACCAGCATAAGTCATTTTCACATCCTTATATTCTTTATTTTTAAAACGAAAATTCTCCAATGCTTCTAATGGCGTTTCCCCTTCTTTTTTATTTAACAAAATTATTTTCTTGATTACTTTTTTCAATTTTTGCGGAGGCGGAGAGATTTGAACTCTCGATACCTTTCGGTATGCCACCTTTCCAAGATGGTGCACTAGACCGCTATGCGACGCCTCCAAATATTTAATTATATTAAATTTTAACTCCTACAAAAGAAGGATTTTTTCTAAATGCAAAGAACTGTGGAGATGTAATCCATTTATTTATCAACGGACTTAAAGTAACAGCAAAGCCTATATTCCCTGCTAAATGTAAAGCTGTAAAAGGTATTTGCATAACCAATGCATTGAATACCGTTTGTCCAAACATTGGAGCAAATAAAACTCCAGTCACTAAATCAAAAACAATTGTTGCAAAAAATGCATATACTGCAAAATTAAAAATTGATGTTTTAAATTTCTTAAAATAAATTGAAGAAGCTGCTCCAATTGCTCCATAAGTAATAGCAGCCACCCATGTCCAAGATCCAAAATGGGTTAAAGTGTCATATAAAAAAATACTAAAAAAACCAAAGAAAAAGCCTAAAAAAGCTCCATACTTACGTCCCAAAGGCATAACAGAAGCCATTATAGGCTCTACGTTTGGCGCTCTTAAAGGAATTAACCTAAATAAGAGACATCCAGCAAATATAATAACTATTTTAAATTTATTTTTCATCCCGTTAGAAATTTCCATAAAATTCTTACTTTCTTTAAATTAACCTAATAAACTTATATCCTGTTATTTCTAACGGGATTCATGAAATTCTATTGTAGCATATTTAAAAATTCTTTCTCACTTATTATTTTTATACCTGATTTCTGAGCATTTTTCAACTTTGAACTCAAATGATTCTCTTCTTCTCCTCTTACAACATATGAAGTATTTTTTGAAACAAAACTTGATACTTTTCCACCAAAATAAATAATCTTTTCCTTCGCTAATTCTCTAGACATTTGAAAAAGTGTACCTGTCAAAACAAAGATCATTCCACTTAACTTACCTTTTTTATTTTTTTCTGCTTTTTCTATAACTACACCGTTCTTCAATAATTTTTCTATGAAATTTAAATTACTTTTATCTCTAAAATAATTAAAGACACTCTTAGAAACAGCTCCACCAATATTTTCTATCTCATTTATTTTTTCTATATCAGAATTGATTAATTTATCTAATGTACCAAAACTTATAGCTAGGTCTCTAGCTGTTTCTTCACCTACATGAAGTATCCCAAGAGCAAAAAGGAATTTAGAAAAAGGAATTTTTTTCTTTAATTCTATCTCTTTAATAATATTTTCTGCACTTTTTTCTCCAAAACGCTCAAGTGGTGCAATATCCTCTTTTTTAAGGGTAAACACATCAGCTGCATCTGTTATCAAACCCTCATCTTTAAATCTTCTCAAGATTTTAGGACCTAATTCATATATTTCAAAAACAGAAATAAAATGATCTAAATATCTTTCATTTTTTGCAGAACATTTTGAATTAGTACAATAATAAGCAACAGAAGATTTATCGGAAATTTCCAAAGTCCTATGAGAAATGGTCTGGCCGGGGTTCGGGGCCCCGGAGATCCGAGGACCTTTTGAGTAGGAGCTTTGGAAATTTCCGATATATTTTTTCTCTACAATACCTTCACAAACTGGACATTTTTCAACCATTTTAAACTTCTTTTCTTTTCCAATACGCATGCGAGTTAAAACTTCAACAACCTTCGGAATGACATCTCCCGCCTTTTCTATTACCACTGTATCCCCTATACGTAGATCGAGACGTTCTATTTGATCCATATTATGAAGAGTAGCTTTTGATACAGTAGAACCAGCCACAAGCGTAGGCTCAAATATTGCAAGCGGAGTAAGCACACCAGTGCGTCCTACATTTATTTTTATATCTTTCACAATAGTAGTCGCCTTTTCAGCTGGATATTTAAAAGCAGCCATATAACGTGGAGCTTTACCAACCACACCTAAAATTTCTTGTAATTTAAGATCATCAACAGATATCACGACGCCATCAGTACCATAAGAAAAACCTGGACGAATTTTTTCAAATTTATTAATAAAATTTATAACTTCTTTTAAATTCTTACAAATAGCTTCATCTTCACCTATTTGGAATCCAAGCTTTTTTAAATATTTATGTTTATCAGAATGATTTAACAAACTTTTTTCATTAGAAGTTTCAGCTATATCATATGCAAAAAAATCCAATTCCCTTTCAGATGCTAATTGCGGATCTAACTGCCTTAAACTTCCAGCTGCAGCATTTCTAGAATTTGCAAAAAGTGGTTTTCCGTTTTTATCATTTACAAGATTTAATCTTATTAAAGTTTTCTTACTCATCAATACTTCACCCCGGATTTCAATATAATCTGGAATGTCAAAGACGGTCTTTGACATTAAGGTAAGTGGAATAGATTTTATAGTTCTTAAATTTTGAGTAATGTCTTCACCTACAAACCCATCTCCTCTTGTCGCTCCTCTTACAAACTTCCCTTTTTCATATATTAAAGACACAGCTAAACCATCAAATTTAACTTCACAAAAATAATTAAATTTGGTAAGGTCGGCCCTTTCTCTATTCCTAATGGCCGGCTTTGCTAAATTTAAAAGTTTCAAACTTCTTTTTTCCCATTCATATAATTCTTCTTCACTAAAAACATCATTTAATGAGAGCATTCTAATCTTATGTTCTATCTTAATAAATTTATCGAGTGGTTTACCTGCTACTCTATTCTCAGGAGCATTTAAATCTTCTAATTCTGGATTTTCTTTCAAAAGTTTTTTTAACTCTTTTGTCAAAGAATCATAAATTTCATCAGTTCCAATATCTTTCGTATGATACGCATCTCTTAATCTTGCTATCTCATTTCGCAATTTTTGTATTCGAATAGAATCGGAAAGGTTAGTTCTTTTTTTGTTATCAAATTCTTTCATATTAAAATTAGTAAGTTAATTCAAGCTGTCTTTCTACTGTATTTTCTCCTTGAGTACAAGAACCAGCTCCTCCTCCATCATTATATCCTTTAGAAATAATCTTAGTTAATACATTAGTTTTATCTACAGTAACGATAGCACAACTTTGATTTTCACTACCTAAACTTACAACATTAAAATTATAAACTCCTGAAACAAAAGTTGGCGTAATACTTACATTGGCACATTTTATTGTTGTTGCATGACCCACTAAAGAAAATTTATCTTCTGTAGATTTATCATAAAATAAAGCACATTCAGCCCCTACATCAGCAGCAAAAAAGGCATCATTTGTATCTTTAGCAGAAGTACTAAACTTAATTTCTTTATATGAAATATTTAAAACACCTATTGTAATAGCTAGAATAATACTAGATAGCATCACAGCAAAAAGTATCACAAACCCTTTATTCTTTTTTATCCCGTTAGAAGTTTTCATAAATATTTTTTATTATACTTTTCCCAATTAGTGAACTTCTAACGGGATTTATTTTTTCTTTTTGCATTTTAATTCGTAATTCGTAATTATTAATTCGTAATTGATTTATTATTCTATCCAATCAAATAAATTCTCCGAAAGAGTCACATCATACTCCCCTGACCCTTGTGTCCATTTAACTTTTGAAAAGATTATTACTTCATCTTTTCCACTATCTATAGTATCGTCCATCCAAATCTCTCTAGTAAAACCCGACTCTTCACCACTAACGGTGTTATTATAACTTCCATTATTTATATACAACTTACAATCACCAGAAGAGCATTTAAAAATAAAATTCTTATCTTTATAATCTTTCGGGTTAGTAATTAAAACAGAATTACCTAAACCACATGTGTTGATTGAATCCTCACAGTTATTAAATTCCTTCACAAAATTATTCCATTTATATGGTGACCCTGATAAGGCATAAGTATCACGCATATTTCTAACATATTCAATACCCTCTTGTGCTAAATATCCAGCTATAATTTTATTATTGGCAAATTTAGTACCAGTAATACCACTAGAAAGAACAGACATAAGTGATATGACCGACACTGTAAAAATAGAAATGGCGACAAGTGTCTCTACTAATGTAAACCCCCGCTCTGCCTTAGCAGAGCTCACACCAATATTCATTGGTGTGGGGGTAAACCCTTTATTCTTTTTTATCCCGTTAGAAGTTTTCATAAATATTTTTTATTATACTTTTCCCAATTAGTGAACTTCTAACGGGATTTATTTTCTCTTTTTGCATTTTAATTCGTAATTCGTAATTATTAATTCGTAATTAATTTATTGTCTATCTAATAATCTCTGAGAAACTGAAGTTTGTAAAGAAAAAGGTATCAAAGACCCATTGCTCTCATCTATAATCGTTCCAGATAATCTGATAGTCACCAACGGTTGCAGTGTATCTGATGACTTTGCACCGACAACAGTAAAACCAGAATCTTTATCAATTTCAATACCATCCGGTAAAAGATTTGTATAGGTTACTACTCCATCAGTAGATTTATAAATTATATTAGAATATATTTGATACACCCATCGACTACCATCATAAGATGATGTAAATGCTATATTTTTGTCACCTGTACAATTTAAAAGTGTATTTTTACCTAATATATCACCAACATTACCACAACTATACTCAGACCCTGTTCGTATATTTCTAGACATATCTTCCATAATAAAACTCAAATTATCCATAATAGAACGTGTGCTCTGAGATCTTTTATGAAGAGCATTTGCATTCAAAAGAGCCCCTAAGCCTATAGTCACAATAACCAAAAAAAGAGAAATAGCTATCATCGTCTCTATTATCGTATATCCCCCACTATTTGATTTTTTAATTCGTAATTCGTAATTCATAATTTTTAATTATCATTTATTTGAATTCTACCTGAAGGATAAACTAGTATATCAGATGTAATTGGTGGTGTATCAGCAGAAGAGATAGTAATCTTAAAATGATTAAAACCAGTAGTTACAGAAGTACTATCTGCAAAACTGAAAACCGCACCAGAATTTGGCCTTTTAAAAGTAATAGACAAAGGAGTTGAAATAAGGATGGAATCAGAATCTAAACAGGCTTCTGTTACACAATTATATATTTTAAATGTATTTCCTTTCGTAATAACAATATTATTTAAACACTCCCCATTACAATTTAAACCATTAAAAAAATTACTATTATTAAGGTCTGTAAAATAAAAAAAATGTTCAGGACTATCAGGATAAAAAGAAACTCCATAAGATGGTTTCCATGTTACTTTATTAATATAAGATTGCAAAGCTAGTGGTGGCAATTTACCAGAGACAGCTGCCTTTTGTGCTTCAACTATTTTCAATGCAATATCATTTGCTAAAACTCTAATATCTATTTTAGATTGGAAGCCATTATAATTAAAAAGAACGATAGAAGTCATCACAGAAAAAATACTTAGAACGACTATAAGCTCTACATAGGTCATACCAGCCTGGTAATTACGAATTACGAATTTAGAATTACGAATTTGTTTTATCATATCTAATTAAAAACCTATTGGAAAAAGTTGTAATTCAAAAAGAAATGCGACCAATACTCCTAAAACCAAAAATGGTGCAAAGGGAATTTCCGTCTTCATTCCATGTTTTTTTGAAAAAACAATAAGAATAAGCCCTAGTATTGCTCCAGACCAAAATGCGACTACCGCACCGGAAAGTATCCTAGAATACCCTAGAAGCCATCCTAGACCAAGCGCAAGCTTCGCATCTCCTAGACCCATCCATGTACCTCTTGAAACAAGCCACAAAATGGCAAAAGGTAATGCAAGTAATATTCCAGACAAAACTTCTAAAACAGTTGGAATATGAGGTAAAAATAAAAAATTAGAAAAGAAAAATAATCCAATAAAAGTCACTATACCAAAAATAACAGAGAAAATATCTGGAATTATTTTATGTTTAAAATCATAAACTGCTATTACTAGAAGAACAGAAAACATAACAGCATAATAAGCATAAGAAATAGTAAAAGTAAGTGTATTCAAATAAAATATATCCTGAAACTTTAGAAATATTCCCGCAAAAATTAATCCAGAGATAAACTCCACTATTGGATATTGGATAGATATTTTTGATTTACAATTCTTACATCTTCCCTTTAATATAAGAAAGCTAAATAATGGAAAAAGCTCATACCAAGAGAGAGCGTGCTGGCAAGTCATACAGCCACTTCGCCCACCAAATGTTCTAGATGTATTAAATCTAAAAATAACAACATTTAAAAAACTACCAATAATAAGACCAAGACCAAAGAATATAATTGTTATAATGAGTGTCATAATGTTTTAAATTACTTATAAATACTTATCTGAAATAATTTTTAAATATTCTACAAACAACGGTATGTTTTTATGCATATCTTCAAATTCTCTTTTTATTTGGATACTTTCGTACTTGTGAATTATTGCATTCCTAGTGCCAACACAAAAAGATAATTTTTGCAGTAAATCATCTGGGAAAATTGACTTACCAATTAAATTACCAAATGTTTTAAAATATGTGTCACCAATTTCTAAATTATTAGTCTCAATAAGAATCTGATTGCAGTCAATAATCGCATCCACAACAAGCTGAAAATATCTCTCAGATGCACCACGAAGAAGATCGTTGGATTGAAACTCTTCGAAAGAATTAGGCAAAAATTCCTTGAGTTTTGGTAAGTTATCAATAATAAGTCTAATTTTTGTTTTTAAAATATCCATCTCGTTAGAAATTTATATTTAACTAATAATACTCACCTAATATAGCCCGTTTTCAATATTTCAATTATTTCTAACGGGACCCATATTTATATTTTACAAACTCGTTCTTTTAGAATTCTAAAATAATTATCTCTAAAAGGTTGAGTATCAACAAAAACCTTCCACGCGTGAAGCTTTAAGGCGAAGAAGGATGCATTTTCTCGTTCATAAAGAACTCGTCCTTTATTGGTAATTGAATAAAGCATCAGTGGTCCAGCCGTTTTCATATCCACTATATTAATAAGTCTTTCATCCCTAACACGCAAAATAGGCATCAGACCAAAAATAATCTCGCTCTCTTCTGCTGTTGAAAACTCTCGCTCAGATAGATAAGCAACATCATAGTCGCTCTCATCGTGTATTCGCCCAGTAACCCGTGAACCAAAAAGAACTAAAAGCTTTAACTCGTGTTCATTTGCGAGTTCACTAAGTATTTTTTCTATTGTTTGATTAATGATAATCATGTGTTTATTATATCACATATATAAAAAACTAATTGTTTAATAAAAATACTTTCAGTTTGTTTATATTTTAGTCAAGTCTTTTCGATATTTGCGTATAGTTTAGTCAGAATTAACTAGAAAGCTTAAAAAATATAGCTAAAATACCCGACCAAATATCATAATACACATAATCCCAAACAAAAAAGCTAACCTTAAGGTTAGCTTTTTTGTTTATCAAGAACTCTATTTGATTAACTTAATATTACTTATTTTTTACAACCTGATAAACCAGAAGGTGGAAGTGCATTTGCAACACTAGTGTAATAAGTACCAGCATTAGTCTTTTCATCAGACCAACCAGTAGAATCAACACACCATGCACCAGTCGTCATCTTAACAGCGACAGCCCATTTTCCACCATCAGAAGGTCTTTTTGCTTCACTAAAACAAGTAGCATCTGCTGCGGTTATAGTCGAAGGTACTATACCCTTAAATAGAGAACCAAGACCATTATTTGCAGTATTGAAAAGTCCTTGATTTAAAGTACAAGCTTTATAATTATGTGCAGCAGATATACCTGTAAACATTTCTGCCTGAGACAACATTGAAGCTAATTGAGCTTTAACTTTCGCATCAGTAGCTTTAGCACGAGCACCACTTAGTGATACAAGCACGACTGATGCCAAGATACCTATGATGGCTACCACGACCAAAAGTTCTATCAATGTAAAACCTTTTTTAAGATTAATTTTTTTCATATTTTAATTTACTTTCAAAAACAAGACCTTTAATAATTAAACAAAATTATGGACAAGCTGTTATACTTGCATCAAGAGTTCCCTCTTTTGAAGCACCAGTTGAGTCAACACACCATCCATTTCCAGCTGTTGCAGGAGATTTCAAAGAAGCTACTGCAGCCCAAGATCCACCATCAGCAGCCTCATGACATGTGACAGCAGTTGCAGCTGCTGCAGTTGCACTATAAACGAATGCTGTAGCTAAAACATTATTACTTGCAGCAAATGCTGGATTTAATTTCTGACCAGCATTCAACAACATTGGCTGAATAGCTGTACAACTACCTACGTATGTTTGAGATGAATCATAAGCAAGTTCAGCTTGTGAACGTGCACCAGACATAGCAGCTTTAATAGCAGCATCTGTACCTTTTGTACGAGCACTATTTAATGATGCCAAAACGACTGATGCCAAAATACCTATGATAGCGACAACAACCAACAATTCAATTAACGTAAAACCTTTCTTAAAATTCTTCATATTTTTTTCGTCCCACGTAAAATGGGATAATTTATATTAATAATAACTAATAATTTTTTCTCCGTTCTTTGACGGAAATTTCGACTTTATTTTAATATACATATTATAACTTTTATCATTATAAATATGCAAAAAAGTTATCCACACCTAAAATACAACCCCCTTCATCCCCCTTATCATGGGGAAAATTTTGTTTTTCCTCCCCTGACAAGGGGAGGTCAGGAGGGGTTATTTTATCCCTCCTGCCATATTGTAAATAGGCATCAAGACAGAAACTAAAAGAACACCGACACCAAGACCCAAAACCACGATCATAACTGGTTCAATAAGACCGACCAACGTATCAACAGCATTATCGACTTCTTTTTTATAAAAATCAGAAAGAGTCTTTAATATTTGACCCAGTGAGCCTGTCTCTTCTCCAACTTTTATCATTTGAATCATAATACCCGGTACTTGATCTGTATGTTTTTCAAATGCAGCAGAAAAAGACAAACCACCCTTTACTCCATCTGCAACATCCTTTAAAATTCCTTTATAAATCCTACTACCTACAACATCAGAAGTGATGTCTATGGCTCTTATTATAGGTATACCAGAAGTAAGCATCGTGTCCATATTGTCTGCTATTCTAGAAAGAAAAAGTTTTCTATAAAGATTACCTACTGCTGGAATGGTAAGACGTACTCTATCAAGATATTCTTTCCCTTTATCTGTAGAAGAAAGCCTCCACAACCATATACCTAAAAGTATTAAAAATATAATTATAAGAAAACCATATTGTACAAAGAAACTAGAAAGTCCAATAATTACTTTCGTAAAAAATGGTGGCTCTTGTCCTGAATCTAAAATAATTACTGCAAGTTTTGGAATAACAACGACAAACATAAGAGTCATAACTACAAAAAATGTGAAAACAACAAATATTGGATAAATAAGTGCATTTTTTGTTTTTGAAGTAAGTTCATATTGACGATTTAGATAATCTGCCAAATGATCAAAAGTTTCATTTAATTTACCAGTCTCCTCTCCTACTCTCACCATGTTTACATAAAAATCTGAAAATACATCCGGATGTTTAGCCAATGCCCCTGAAATAGAAAATCCGGCTTGAAGATCATCACTTATAATTGAAAGCTTTTTACCTAAAACTTTATTTTCTGCATTAGAAGAAAGCATCGTGAATGCTCTCAGTGCAGAGACTTGTGAAGTAAACAAGGTCGCAATCTGACGAGAAAGGACAACAACATCTTTCATTGGAACCTTCTCATGAAAAGATAAAGAAAAAATAGATTTTACTTTACTTTCATCTACGATAGAAACAATGATAAGATTTCTCCTCTGAAGACCACTAATAGCCATGTCACGATTCTGTGCATCTATTTCACCTTCCTTGCTTATTCCTTTGTCATCTACTGCTTTATATTTAAACAGCATAATTCGTAATTCGTAATTGTTAATTCGTAATTGCTATATTATTCGTTCAAGACCTTTTGGGTTAAGTGAATATTGATAAGCATTTTCTATCGTTATCTCTCCTGCACGTACAAGCTCCATAAGAGAATGATTTAAATCAATCATGCCAAATTTACTTCCTGTCTCTATTACTACATCTATCTCTTTTGTACGTTTTTCACGAATTAAGTTTGCCACAGCATCATTATTTAATAACAATTCATATGCTGGTATTAGACCACCAGTAATTCTCGGTATAAGTCTCTGAGAAAAAATACCAAGTAAACTAGAAGAAAGCTCTGTGCGTATTTGGTCTTGTTGACTACCTGGAAAAGAATCTATTATTCTATCTATTGTCTGAGATGCATTGTTTGTATGTAATGTCGAAAGCACAAGGTGGCCAGTCTCAGCAGCTGTGACAGCTATGGATATAGTCTCTGCATTACGCATCTCACCTATCATTATCACATTCACATCTTCACGAAAAACTGACTTTAACGCAGTATTAAAATCTTTAGTATCGATACCTACTTCACGTTGATCAACAATAGCTTTATTGTGAGTATATATGTATTCAATAGGGTCTTCAATGGTTATGATATGACGAGCTTGTTCATTATTTATTAAATTTACCATTGAAGATAATGTAGTCGATTTTCCTTGTCCAACAGGACCAACTACAAGGAAAAACCCCTGCTTTTTACGAGCCAAATCTGCAATGATTGGAGGTAAGTGAAGCTCTTCAAGAGTTTTTACTTTTGGCACTAATCGTAATGCAACACTTATCAAACCTTTTTGGAAAAATGCATTACCACGAAGACGTGCCTCACCACGAAAATCATAAGAGAAATCAACCTCTTGATCTTCCATAAATTTTGCTAATTTTGTTTTACCTAAAATCTCACCTAAAATACCTATGATATCTTCATTAGTCAAAATTTCATTTTTTAAAAGAAATATAAGTTCTCCAGATACACGAATAGCTGGAACTTTACCGACACCTAGATGTAAATCTGAACCATTCTCACGAATGACAGTTAAAATAAGATCTTCAAGTTTCTTTTTATAATCCATCCCGTTAGAAGCAGGTCGCGGTCAATTTATCGCGATTTTGCTTAATTATGCTATTAATTTTTATTTCTCTGATTATCATATTTATATTTCTTAAACTGCGACCGCGGCTTCTAACGGGATCCATAATTTATTTAGTAGCTTTCTTTGATAAAATTTCTACTACTTGATCAATAACTTCTGCTGGAGTAGAGTTTGCTTTTACAATATATCCTGAAGCTCCTAACGTGTTGCCACGATCGACGTCAGACTGCTGACTTTTATTAGATAAAATTATTTTTGTAGAATTAGGAGATAAATTATCATTATTTATTTTCTCTAACATCTCAAAACCATCCATATCTGGCATAATTATATCCATTAAAATAATATCTGGTTTGAGCCCATCTTTGAGCTTCTCAATTACCTGTAATGCACTTGGAGCTGTATAAACTTCAAAATTATTTTGACTGAATTTAAATGCATACATATCTAAAAGAAATGTATCATCGTCAACTATTAAAATCTTTCTTTTATCTCCTTCCATCCCGTTAGAAATTTATATTAATTAATAATCTTAATCTATTATAACCCGTTTTAAATATTTTTGTTATTTCTAACGGGATCCATATTGTATATATTATATTATAAAATAACTCTTAATACTAGTAATTTGTGGACAACTTTAATCACTATTTTCATTAGTAAAATTGAAAACTTCTTTATACGGAATAATACCATCCAACGCTTTCAACATAGCATCTTCTCTCATTAAAAGCATTCCATCGTTACGAGCAACTTTATAAATTTCGGAATCAATAGGATTTTTTAAAATTACTTTTTGCATTTCTTTACTAACATTAAACATCTCATAAATAGCTATACGTCCACGAGTACCAGATGGACATTCTTGTGAAGGCACAGTGTCATACATTTCATTTTTAATCTCAATTTGACTCTTAAATTCTTCTGGCAGATCTTTCATCTCATTCTCAATTTGTAATTTAATACTTGGATCTATAGAAACGAGTTTTCTAGATGCTGGACATGTCATCTTAGCAAGACGTTGTGCAACAGATAAAATAAGAGTTGGTGCTATTAAATAAGGATCCACACCCATGTCTATCAAACGAGGAATAGCTCCAATGGCATTATTGGTATGGAGTGTAGACAACACTAGATGACCCGTCAATGCTGCTTGAATAGCAAGTTGAGCTGTCTCTTTATCGCGTATTTCTCCAACCATTATCACATCTGGGTCTTGTCTTAAAATAGAACGCAACCCTGAAGCAAATGTATATCCTATTTCAGGCATCATTTGAGATTGATTAATATCAGGCATATGATATTCAACAGGATCTTCAAGAGAAACAATATTACTACTTTCTTTATCAAGCTCATTCATCATTGAATACAAAGTAGTAGATTTTCCAGATCCAGTAGGTCCTGTAATTAAAATTAATCCATATGGTCTAGTGATAGCTTCACGAAGCATTTCAAGATTTCTTTTTGATAATCCTAATTTATCTAAAGATTTAACACCTTTTTCTGCATCAAGAATACGTATAACAACTTTTTCACCATAATAAGCAGGCATAGTAGAAACACGAAAATCAATCTTATGTCCATTTAAAGTAGTACTAAAAGACCCATCTTGTGGTTTTCTCTTTTCATCTAGACGTAATTTAGCTAAAATTTTTATACGAGCAACTATTCCATTATAAACATTTGATGGTAATACTATAGATGTATGAAGAGTGCCATCCACACGAAAACGTACTTTCACTTTTTCTCCAGTATTTTCTATATGTATATCAGAAGCATTACCTTCTATAGCATTACGCAGCATGACGGCTACTATTTTTATAACTGGAGCATCTTCGACTATCTTCGTTTCTTCTCCCAACTTTGCATCTTTTATCTCATCATTTAGATTTTTTGCTTCATTTAAACTTTTTTCATCTTTTTTATCTTGATCAAATTCTTCTAATGCTTCTTCTACTTGGACTGCTACTCCTTTATATATTTCTATAATACTTTTATAATCACTATTAGAAATGAGAAAAATTTTAAAAGGGATACCGAGCTTTGCTGAAATAAATTGTAATGCATCAACAGCTTGTGAATTTTCTCCATCAAGAATACCCATCTCCAATACTCCATCCTTGAGTTCTATCGGAACGAAGCCATAATGTTTCGCAGCATCTTCAGGAATATACTTCAAGACATCAAAAGACATATCTTTAGTGTCTATCTTTTTTACTGGCATATCTAAATACTCACCTTTTATAGTAAGTATTTTATCTTCTGAAATGCCAAATTCAATTAAAGCTTCATCAATATTGCCATCATTTTTTTCTTTGGCAAGATTTTTGATTTCATCTATTTGTGCATTATTTATTACACCTTTTTTTACTAATTCTTCTAAAAAACTCATCCCATTAGAAACTAATATTAATTAATTAATAATCTAAATTTATTATAACCCATTTTCAATATTCTTGTTATTTCTAACGAGACTAATAATTTAATCAAAATATCTGAAATTATTGTATTGGCGTGGAATCTGTAAAAATTGTCTGATCTACCTGTTTTAAAACAGGGTCATTACCAATAGGAGCAAATGGATTTACTCTTCCCTCATCTCCTGGAGAAGTAAGTAAAATACTAGAATCATGTAAATTAATGAAGGATTTGTTTGAAAAAATAGAATCGTCTAATTTTATATTTTTAACACCAAGCAAGACAGAAAGGAAATCTTGAGAAACTGTAGAATCACCATCTTGTATACCAGTATTTTCTGGCACTATGCCTGAAGTAGAAAATGAAGAAATGAGATTACCTTGGTCTGGAGCCTTTTTAATAAAAAAAATGTATACTAAAATCAAAGAAACACCAATCACTGTAAATATTATTATGTTTTTTATTTTTGAAGACATTTTTATTTTTAATTTTTTAACCAATAAGTTTTAATTTTAAAACTATATTTATAAACTTCAGGTAAAGAAGGATTGATACCGGGACCAGTAGAAACGACACCACTTGAAGAAAATTGAATTGAAGATATGTCGACTATTCTAAGATTATTTTCTAAATCTTTTATAAAATTAATAAAATTATTATAAGTTCCTTGAGTGGAAAATTCTAAATCCAAAATTTTATAATCAAGTGGAGATGTATCTTCTACTACCCCATAATTAAATCCTGATGCTTCTTGTGTTGCAACATCACCATTCTTATTTGTTGCATCATATTTTACATCTTTTAATGTCATACCGTAAGGTGATGCTATCTTTTCTATTTCCAAAATTAAACGAATATTGTCTATGTTGTCGGGTAAAAGTTTTTGAAGTTTAGATAAATCTTCAGGATTAAATGAATTATATTTTTGTGTCAATTTATCTCTTTCAGCTTCAAGAGTCTTAGAATTACTCAGAGCTTCATTATAAGAAGCTATCTTTTCTCTTTCTAAAGAAATCCCTTTATAATATTGACTAGTAAATGCGAAAAACCCTGTTATTGAGGCTCCTATTAAAATGATTGGTAAAATAAATTTAAACATAATTATTAATTAATTTAATATATCTCCATCATTAGAAAACATACTTAAAGGATCTTGATTTGTAGATTCAAGTGTTTTTTCATAATCGATAAAATTCGGATCTACTGAAAATTCTAAGTCAAAAAGAACATTACCTTTATCATCAAGAGAAAGACCAGAAAAGATGGGATCAATAAAATATTTATTCTTTGCTAAAAGATCAGACTGTAATGCTATAGACTTATAACCTATTGCACTGCCATTCATTTTTACATTAATTTTTGAATCTATATTATTCCCAAAATCATAACTAAACTTAGTATAACCTACAGTCTTCATTGTGATTGACTGAAGTACTTTAAAAATAGGAGAAATAGCAATATGCTTAGAAAGAATATCATTTGAAGCATTTAAACGTTTATCTAAAACTTGAAGTTGTGTTATTTTTGATGGTTCAAAACGATTCCTTGCTAAATTTAAATCATTTTCCATGCTTGTAATATTCTTTTTTAGAATTCCATCATAGAAATAAAGAGCACCTGTCCCTATAAGTACAGTAAAAAAAATAAAAATAGAAATGATAGTCAAAAGACTAACGGATTGTGTCCTAATCGATCGTTCTTCAATCATTGGCTTCTTGGGTATAAAAGATGTTTGAAAATTTTGTTCCATGATATATTCAATTACGAATTATCAATTAAGAATTTCAAATTATTGATGCTTTTTTTAATTCGTAATTCATAATTCGTAATTTTTAATTACATACTCATTATCTCAACTTATTGCAACTTTCGCAAGGCTAAACCAATAGCAATTGCAAATTCTGGACCTGTAGTTTCAAGAACTTTGCTTAAAAATTCTGGTGCACCAACTTTAGAGAAAGAATGTCCTATTTCTATTTCTGCTCGAAAATTATTTGATGCTACTTCTTTCAAACCTTTCAAGAGAGATCCACCACCGGTAAATATTACTTTACTAATAATCCTATCATACCTTTTCTCATACCCCAATAATACATTATTTGTTTCTGAAAAGATATAATCAACATGAACTTTAATGATATCAGCCAAATTTTTCTCAGCAGAATTCTCAAAAAGACCAAATTCTTTTTTTAATTCTTCTGCTTTTAAAAATGGAATATTTAAAGATTTAGAAATTGAATCTGAAATATCTGCTCCACCACGATTTATCGTATGATAGCCCTTGACCATGCCAAACTCTACAAGAGAAAGCTTTGTACTTAGAGCACCAAAATCAATTAAAAGTACTAAAGATAATTCATGTTCAAAATTTGATCTAATAGAAGAAAATATCTCAATTTCAAAAAAACTAGCTTCTAAACTACACAAAGAAACGATTGAACGGTATTTTGAAATAGCATTATTTTGAATTGCAACCACAAGGACTTCCGTTTTTTCTGGTAACAACGAAGTGTCTATATTGTTTGCTTCTTCAAACGAAGACTCTTTTTTGGGTAATATAAAATAATCAAGAGAAACTTCTGTAATAGGAATAGGAATATATTTACGAGCTTCTGTAGAAATAACTGATGCTACTTCACTTTCTCTAATTTGTGATGGAAGTGTAACAGTAAAAATTAAACTTGATTGCACTGGAATAGAAAAAGCAGAAGAAATGGTATTTACACCAGATTGTTTCAAAACCTCTTTTAATGCTTCTACTATTTTATCAACAGGAAGATTTGTGACACGTCCTACATCAACACCAGCATAAGAACCGAGAGATATAGAACCATAAGTCTCAAGCACAGCCTTACCTCCCCTTTTCTTTATTTCAACGATTTTGATAGAAGAAGAACCGATGTCTATTCCGACAACACTATTACCATCCCCACCTTTAAAAGGGTTAACATTTGAAAAAAATTTTTTAATTGGATTATCCATTTTCTTGAATTACGCTTATAATTATAACATATATGAAATTTTTTAATACTATACTAAATGTGATTTTTCCTGTGAATTGTATTTCTTGTAGAAAAACAGGTTCAGATCTATGTAGAGAGTGTCTTTTAGGTTCCCCTGCAGCAGAAAGAGAAAGTGCTAATTGGATATTCCCCTTATTTGATTATCACCATCCACCCATTAAAAAATCAATATGGCTTTTAAAATATAAAGGTAAAAAGAAACTTGCTAATACATTCGCAGAGATTATATATGGCAAAATTATAGAAGAGCTTTCAGAATTAAGTATGATGAGTAATTTTTCTAATCCGATTTTAATTCCGATTCCCCTTTCAAAAAAAAGATATAGAGAACGTGGATATAATCAAGCACAATTAATCTGTGAAGAATTAGTAAAAATAGATATAAAAAACAACTCAAATAATTTTATTATACTAAATAATGTTTTAATAAAAATAAAAAATACAGAACACCAAGTAAACATTAAAGACAGAAATATTAGATTAAAAAATCTCTCAAATTCTTTTTCAGTTAAAAATCCTGAACTTATAAAAGGAAGAAATATTATTTTAATAGATGATGTACTCACCACAGGTGCGACACTGGCTGAAGCAAAAAAAACATTAAAACAATTTGGTGTAAAAAAAGTAATCGCTTTTACAATAGCGCACTAAAAATGAAAAAAATCCACTTACCTGAATTTTTTCGTTCAAGTAAATGGATTTCAATTTTTTCTTCTAGAAGTGAGTTTAGATATCAACTCACCCTTATGATCAAAGAATTTTGTAAAAAACCACAAAATCATTTCTCTAACCTGAAACAATCTCCAGTTTAAAGAATTTTGTTTTTTTATTAAAAATTCCCATAACATTTCAACTCCATGGCCCATCTCATGTAAAATAATACTTTCCATTGGTAAAATTTCACAAATTTTTTCTATACCAAACCCCTTCAACAAAACCTTAATATGTCTAAATTGGGCAGAGTCGGTAATGATTAATGAATCTCCATAAAGTCTTCCAATGTTATTTTCTAACCAAACTATTTGAGAAGCCGTATCATACGTGTATTCCTCGGTAATTATACAATTCTCGGGAATACCTATTTTAATTAGATACCCCTTCATTAATTCTGCAAATGAAAACTTCATTTTACGAAGTTTCCCACCTCCAACGACTATTTTACAAACCTTATCATTGTTATAAAGTACAAATGCAGCATAAAGCCTTATTCTTGTATTCCAGTCTAAGCCACTCCAGTGACTATTGTTTTCGAAACATGGGGCAACAATAATGGTTCGTTGTTTATAATCTAATATATAATACTTAGTTATCATTTTTTCCTCCTCGGAAAAAGTTGTTAAATTGAAAAGAACCACTTACTTAATTAATATAAGCATATAATACTATATAATACATATTATGTCAACATTTTGTTATTACAAAAATATTCATATATAATGTAACTATGAAATCCCGTTAGAGATTATGTAGTTAATTTTCGGGATTTATAAAGATAAATTTTTTAAGTTATTTTATTATTAGATATTAATTAAGGTACGGAAATCTAAAGATTTCCTATCTCTAACGGGATGAAATATTGTAAAGATTGTGAACCGGCACAAGAAGTGCACGCTATCGCTTACTTCTCTGTGGTGATGAGTTATGTTAGTGAACCATTTTTTAATATCATGGAAACGCTTTTTAAAAGCACAGCAGAAGCTATTTCTAGTAAAACTTCCATACCCTTTTTAAAATTAATGGTCTTTTTAAAACTTGCACATTTTTCTGATAAACCTGATGAGAAAGATTCATTGCGCACGAAATGTTTCTGGGATGAAGCCATCAGACGTGGAATAAAAATGGTTGAATTTAAAATGGGCCCAATAAAAGATTCTTTTATTGCAGAGTATAAAGGAACGACGATAACCTTCGATGGCTTGCCTCGTCCAGAATATTTAGAATCCGACTCTTTAAACTGGATGGACAATAAAGGAATAATGAAAATAAAATTCTTAAAAGAAGGATTGCCTGTGGCAAAAGGTGGCACAGCTTTCACTAAAAGAAAAGCACTCAAAATTTTTAATGAAATAACAAAACCAGTCATCACAAAACCAAACTTAGGTTCACGTTCTCGTCACACACTCATACATATAGACACAGAAGAGAAACTGATCTATGGATTCAAAAAAGCAAAGAAACTTTCTCCCTTAGTAGTAATAGAAGAAGAATTACGAGGATATCTATTTCGATGTACTTTAGTTGGAGGAAAATTTGTAGGTGCAGTCAAGCGTGACCAACCAGAAGTCACTGGTGATGGAACACACACATTACAAGAATTAATGGATAAAGAAAATGAAAGACCAGAAAGAACTGGACCAATCTTTCATAAAATTGTTATTGATCCTGATGCAGAAGTAGAATTAAAACGAGAAGGAATAAAAATGGAAGATGTTCCAGAAAAAAATAAAATAATTACATTTTCACAAAAGACAAGTCGTGGTATTGGTGGGTCAACTACAGAAGTGACAGATATAGTACATCCTGAAAATATTAAAATGCTAGAAAAATTAGGAGCTTATCTAAAAGATCCATTGGTTGGTGTAGATTTAATAATAGAAAAAATAGAAGAGCCATGGTATACAGAACAACATTGCGGAATAATCGAATGTAATTCTTTACCATTTATTGATCTACATCATTACCCTCTTTTTGGTAAACCAAACAATGTCGCTGCTAAACTTTGGGATCTCGCTTTACCAGAATCTAAAATAAAATAAAAAACAAAAATGGACGCTCTAAACGTCTATTTTTATAATTTCTGATCTACGACAATTTCTGATTCAGGGTTATATGCATTTGGATCCATCATAAGATGGGAAATATATTTTTTTTGAACAACAAAACCACCTAAGAATTTTAAAAAATCTTCTTTTTTTTCTACTTCCCCTTTTTCTTCTAAATGTTCTATTGGGTGTGCTTCAGGAGTAAATTCAAAATGCCCACGTATTTCTCCATCTTTAAAAACACGTAAATGATATTGATCTTGAAAATCTGTTAATTTCCTCCAACTTAGAACCTGACCATTGTCTGTCCAGGCAACAAAGTGATTACCAAAACCCCAATTGGAGTGTAAATGTAGCTTGAGCTCTTCTAATGTTTTTCCTTTAGCAAGCCATCCAATATGATATTTCTGCCTTTGTATTTGATGATGAATAATGCCATATTTCAAGAGAAATTTCTGAACAGGTATAAAAAATCCATATATAAAGTGCCAGAATTTTAATTTAATTTTATCAAAAAAAGTCATGCATTTACTATACCATATATTTTAAATTGACAGAATAAATTAAAAACATATAATTAGTAAATGGAAACAGAAAAAAAATTAGAGACACAAACACAAAATGAACCAAAAGAAGTTGAAAAAATTATTGTAGAAAATCTAGATAAAAACAAATTATCAATCCCTATGGCTATCATAGTGGCTGGAATATTAATAGCTGGAGCAATATATTTTTCTTCAATTTCATCTAAAAATACATCAACGAGTAATAATGGATTAGCTATAACAAGTCTAACCCCAGTGTCTAAAGAAGACAGGACTATCGGTAACCAAAAAGCAAAAGTCACAATCATTATGTATGAGGATTTTCAATGTCCCTTCTGTGGAGCAGTTACTGGGTTAGAACTTAATTCACCCGCAATGCAACCCGTAATACAATACTTAAAAGAAAAAGATCCAAGTTGGACTCCTTATATTCCAGAAATTATGAATAATTATGTTAAAAATAGAGATGTTTTATTAGTATATAGAGATTTTACATTTTTAGGCACAGAATCCACAAAATCAGCAGAAGCTGCTAGATGTGCAGGAGATCAAAATAAATTCTGGGAATATCATGATTATCTTTACTCTCACCAAAATGGAGAAAACAAAGGAGGATTTTCTGATATTAATTTAAAATCTTTTGCAAAAAATCTTAACCTAGAAACTACATCTTTTAATAAATGTCTTGATGAAAGTAAATATGCACAAGCTGTAGCAGACTCTAAAGAAGAAGGAGTAAATGCAGGTGTAACTGGAACACCAAAAGGATTTATTTTGAGAGATGGTAAAATAGTAGGTACTATTGATGGTGCAGAATCTTTAACTACAGTTAAACAAAAAATCGAAACTGCATTAAAATAAAAATACTTGTCCCGTTATAAATTTCGTAAACGAGACAAAAATTATTAATTAAGATTTTTAATGGGATGGATTTTTTATTAAATATCGATCTTTCAGTATTAATCCAAACTATTAGTTATTTAGGTATATTTCTTATAATATTTGCTGAGTCTGGATTATTTTTTGGGTTTTTCTTGCCAGGAGATTCTTTATTATTCACAGCAGGACTTTTAGCTTCTCAAGGTTATTTTGATATTGCATTATTAATATTACTTATCACATTTGCTGCTATAACAGGTGATCAAATTGGATATTTATTTGGTATCAAAATCGGACCTAAAATATTCACCCATGATGATTCATTTTTCTTTAAGAAAAAATATATAACAAATGCAGAAAATTTCTACCAAAAACATGGGAAAAAAGCTGTCTTAATAGCACGTTTTGTGCCGATTGTACGTACATTCATACCTATACTAGCTGGAGTAGGTAAAATGCATTATAGAACATTCATTACATACAATATACTTGGGGGGTTAATATGGAGTGCATGTATAACATTACTAGGATATTTCTTGGGTCAACAAATTCCAAATGTTGATAAATATTTAATACCTATAATATTACTTATAATATTAATCTCATTTTTACCTGCTATATTTTCGTACATATATAATAAATTAAAAACATAGAAATAATTTTTAAAATGCCTTGCACAGGAGTTTAGAAAATAAAAATGGTATTCCATTTATTATTTTCTTGAGCGACGAGCAGTTCGCTAGCGAAGCTTCGCTAGATAGATTGCATTATAAAAATTGATTTCTGTGTTTTTAATTTATTTATTTATTTTATATATGCTAAAATATAGAGATGTACGAATCCATAAAAAATTTTAATAAACAGTTTATATATGAACCTAAGATTATAAACGAAGACAATTTAGTCAAAAAATCTAATTTTATTGTAGTTGGCATGGGAGGTTCTGCTCTTGCTCCCCTTTTATTAAAAAAATACAAACCAGAAATTAACATTATGATCCATAATAATTATGGATTACCTCAAATCAACAAAAAAGAATTAGAAAACAGTTTGATAATATTAAGTTCTTATTCTGGAAACACAGAAGAAGTACTAGACGCATTTCAAAAAGCAAAAGAAAATAATCTAAATATGGCTATAATATCTGTCGGTGGAAAATTATTATCTTTGGCTAAAGAAAATGATATTCCTTATATAGAAATACCAAATACTGGTATTCAGCCCCGTATGGCTCTCGGTTATTCAACAAAAGCATTTCTTAAACTTATTGGAGATGAAAATGGATTAAAAGAAATTAGTAAATTATCTGAAATTCTTGATCCAACTGATTATGAAGAAAATGGCAAAATTTTGGCTCAAAAATTAAAAAATTATGTTCCAATTATTTATACATCAAGTAATAATTTATCTATAGTTTATAATTGGAAAATTAAATTGAATGAAACTGGTAAAATTCCAGCTTTCTACAATGTTCTTCCAGAATTAAATCACAACGAAATGACTGGTTTCGATGCAGTAGAATCAACTAGAGAATTAAGTAATAAATTTTATTTTATTATTTTAAAAGACGAAGAAGATGATAAAAGAATACTAAATAGAATGAATATATTAGAAAAATTATATAAAGATCGGAACCTAAAAGTTGAAATAATAGAAATCAATGGAGAAAATATTTGGCATAAAATATTCTCTTCACTCATTCTAGCAGACTTCACAGCATATTACACAGCATTAGAATATGGACAAGATCCAAAGCAAGTCCCCATGGTAGAAGAACTTAAAAAACTTATTGCTTAAAAAATTGCGGAAGGTATGGGATTCGAACCCATGAGCCTTTTTAAAGAGGCCACGGTTTAGCAAACCGTTCTGTTAACCGCTCCAGCAACCTTCCATTTGGTTACTTTAACATATTCTTACTTTTTTTCCATTTTTTAATTTTCTTTAAATGTTTTTGATTATTTGAACTAACCTCTTGTATATATTTAAGAACATATTGGCTCTCTACTATACGTATATCTCTATAGTGCTTATTTATGATAACCTTAATTCCCAAATCTCCTAAAATTTCAGCGACAGATGATATAAGAGGCTTAGATGCACTTATAAAAGCTATTTTAAAATAAAAATACTTTTTACCATTAACTATATATGAATTGTTGTAAAAGCAACCGTCAGTATCTATAAGCCCTCGAATGCATGCTTTAGAAAAATCTTGATTTTCTTTAATCCAGTTAGGTATATCTATCTGTTGTTTAATTTTATTACCTTTTACTAATCCAATTTCTTGACAGAAATCAACCATTTGTTTTCTGTTAATGACAATTCGAACAGCCTTAGCATCTTTATGCTTATATACCATAGGAACAACATTGAATAATTTATTTATAATTTTACTTACAAATATTATGTATTGTTTTTCAACACTAGAAAGTGTAACAGTGGTGTAAAATTGATTTACACCTCCATCTCCTAACATAATACCCACAAACTCAGCAAGCAAATTATCTTTTGGGGGGATTTTTATTTTTATCAGAGACTGAAATCCTCTAGGGTTTTTCTTGTATTGTCCTGTATTTTTCCACCATTTTTCCCATCTTTCTTTACGATATTCTTCATTTGTAGACACCTTTCCATATTTCGCCATTACTGCACGTCCTCCACTCTTACTTATCTTTTTCAAATGACCATCCCAGTTAATAATGATATTATCCTTTGGAATCTTTAACCTACTCAGTTTTGATATCATTTTAGCCGCTTTTTCAGACATGGTAAATTTTTCTCTCACCCATTCAGCGAGAGTTCTTGGATGTACTTTTAGTTTGTGCGCAAATACAGACCATGTTAAGTTTAAAACCTCCTTAGAATGTAAAATAAATTTACTTTGAACTCCTTCTTTATTAAATTTTATCCTATTAGTAATTAACGGCTCAGCCATGTATCTATTATACACTAATATAAAAATAATATATAGTATATCTATAAAGGATAGATGTGTGAGTGGCTTAAACAAGCAGTTTACTAAACTGCCGTCCCCTAAAAAGGACCGTGGGTTCGAATCCCACTCTATCCGCATGGATCCCGTTAGAAATTTTTTAATTAACGGAATCACAATATTAAAATTAACAATAGAAATCTAAAGATTTCCTATTTCTAACGGGATGGAATTATCAGATAAACTTGAGACAAAATTTCGCTTAGATATAAATCAGAAAAAAGCTTTACATAAGTTAAATCTTTTTTCTGTTCATGACTTACTATTTCACTTCCCTGTGAGGTATAGCGACATGAGTGAAATAAAAAAAATAATAGAATTAGTTCCAGGAGAGATTTCTACGGTTTGTGGAAAAATTTCAAACTTAAAAACAAAAAAGGGTTTTAAGTCTAAAATACCTATGGGTGAAGCAGAGATAGAAGATTTATCTGGAAAAATAAAAATCACTTGGTTTCATCAAGCGTATTTAGCAAAAATGATTCACGAAGGAGATAATGTAAAACTTACAGGTAAAGTAACAGAAAGTAAATATGGATTATATTTAGCAAATCCAGAATTTGAAAAAACAAGCCTTATGCCAATAGATTCCCATGATTCTTTGTTTACAAAAGGAAATATGGACAATCAAGGATATTCATTCCCTATTTACCATGAAACAAAAGGAATAACTTCTAAGTGGTTTTATCATACAATAGAAAAAATATTAAGAGACAAAACATTAGATAACATAGAAGATTATATTCCAAAAGATATTCTTAAAAAATATAATTTACCCACATTAAAAACTTCTCTAGTATGGATTCATAAACCAAAAAACAAAAAGGATGCAGAATCTGCTAGAAAAAGATTCGCATTCGAAGAAGTTTTTTGTATCCAATTAGAACGCCAACATGACAAATTAGAATATAGAAAAAACAAATCTTTTCAAATAAAAACAAAAGAGAAAGAAAAAGATGAATTTGTAAAACGCTTCCCTTTCACTCCTACTGACTCTCAGAAGAAATCTATACAAACAATATTAAAAGATATGGGTAAAACTTTTCCAATGTCTAGACTCTTGGAAGGAGATGTCGGTAGTGGAAAGACGGCTGTCGCAGCTACAGCTGCATATACTACGGTTATACAAACACCAAATGGACAAGGATTTGGGAATTTGCAAGTAGCATATATGGCTCCCACTGAGATATTAGCAGCTCAGCATTTTGAATCTTTTATACAATACTTTAGACATCTACCTATTAACATAGGGCTCATCACAGGCTCTGGTTGCCGCAAATTCCCTTCTAAGGTAAGCCCCGAGGGATGGACCAACATATCTCGCACACAACTTTTAAAATGGACAGCTGAGGGAACAATACCAATATTGATAGGTACACATGCACTCATTCAAAAAACTGTTAAATTTAAAAACCTAGCATTAGTCATAATAGACGAACAACATAGATTTGGAACAGCACAAAGAAGAAAACTTGTAAGAAAAGACAACATAGCACCTCATCTACTTTCTATGACAGCGACACCTATTCCACGCACACTAGCCCTCACAATATATGGTGACTTAGATTTATCATTACTTAACGAAATGCCAGCTGGTAGAAAACAAATAATCACAGAAATAATTACTCCAAATAAACGTGAAGAAACTTATGAGGAAATAAGAAAAGAATTAAAAAATGGTAGACAACTTTACGTCATTTGTCCAAGAATTTTTGAACCAGATCCTGAAAAAGAATTAGCACTTAATGTAAAATCTACAGTATCTGAAGCAAAACGATTAAAAAAAGAAGTATTCCAAGAATATGAAATAGGAATACTTCATTCAAAAATAAGTAAAGAAAAAAAAGAAGAAGTAATGAAAGATTTTACTGAAAATAATATCCAAATATTATGTGCTACATCTGTAATTGAAGTCGGTATAAATGTATCTAATGCAACAATGATAATAATAGAGGGAGCAGAAAGATTTGGTCTTGCACAACTCCACCAACTTCGTGGACGAGTGATAAGAAGCAACCATCAAGCATATTGTTATATTTTTGCTGATGCAAAATCTGACAAGACTATTCAAAGATTAAAAGCACTCAAAACTGCAAAAAATGGTTTTGAATTAGCAGAATTAGATCTCACACTTCGTGGCTCTGGCGAGCTTGGAGGTACTAAACAATGGGGTATTTCTGATCTTGGAATGGAAGCAATAAAAAATTTGAAAATGGTGGAAGCTGCCCGCACTGAAGCAATACGTTTAATAGACGAGGACTCAGAACTAACAAAATATCCCCTTTTGAAAAATAAAGTAAAAGAGAAGGCGGGAGAATTTCATTTCGAGTAAATAATTTAAAAAAGTATTAATATTTTTTTGCTTTCTTGCTTAAATCATCTAACTTTTCAACAGGACTTTTTTTATCTTCTTTTGTTCTTTCATATTCTCTACTTTCTGAAACAAGAGAACCACCTGTTGTATTAAAAGAGGCTAAATCACCTAAACCAGCTAAAACCATCCTCAAAATGTGAACACTTTTTTTTCCAATTCCTTCTAATCTTGAAAGAATTTTTTTTGAATCCGGTGTTTCTTCAACAATTTTTATTAATTCTAAAACATCATCTATCGCGTTTTCAAAATCCCCTACTGTAGGCTGTCCATACTCTATTCTATCTACATATTCACCCCAATGAAGAGAATCTCTCTTCCTCCCTACAACTTTTGGTATAGTACCATATTCATTTCTACCAAGTCTGGCAGCTATTAATTTAAAAATCTCTTCATCAGACAATTTTCGATTTTTATTCTCTATTGAAGAATCATTTTTGATTTTATTTAAATTTTCATTCATAAAAAATAAAGTTAAGTTATTAATAATATTATTATATAACATAAGATATTAAATATCAAATTCTTGTCCGCACTCTTGGACTCGAACCAAGGACCGATCCGGTATAAGCGGATTGCTCTACCAACTGAGCTAAGTGCGGATTGTGGTTATTTTTCATATTACAAAATTATTACCAATTAAACAACCTTTCCTTCTACTTCTATCTTTTTTGGTATTATTCCATTAGCAATTATTATCTTGTTATATTCTTCTTGCTCTAATGTCTCAACTTCAATAAGTTTATTGGCTATAGCTACGAGAGCTTTTCTATTTTCATTTAAAACTTTTTCAGCTGAAAGAATACCATCATTTATAATTCTTGAAACTTCAGCGTCAATTTTAGTAGAAATCGTTTCTGAATATGCATCTTCACTTCTCTCTCCCCAATTTAATTTACCACCATCATTACCAAATGTCACAGGACCAATGATGTCTGACATTCCCCATCTCGTCACCATAGCACGAGCAAGATTCGTAGCCACCTGTAAATCACTTGAAGGACCTGTAGTAATATCACCAAAGATCATTTTTTCAGCAACATATCCACCGAGAGACATGGCAATGTCATCAATAAATTCTTTCTTAGACTGAAGTCTCCTTTCCTCAAGAGGTAACTTCAAAGTATATCCCCCAGCATTTCCTCGAGCAATAATAGATACTTTATGTACTGGATCAGCATTAGGCAACACAGAAGCAACTAGAGCATGCCCTGCTTCATGATATGCTGTAATTTCTTTTTCTTTTTTAGAAAGCAAATGACTTTTTCTTTCAGGTCCCAACATTACTTTTTCAATAGCACGAATCAAATCAAATTGAAAAACTTTTTTACGATTCTCGCGTGCTGCAAGTATTGCTCCTTCATTCATTAAAGAATATAAATCTGCACCTGAAAATCCAGGAGTTCTCTCTGCAATCAATTTCAAATTAATATCTTCTGCTAGCGGTTTTAATAATGCATGAATATTAAGAATCTCTTCACGATCAATACGATCTGGTAAATCAAGCATAACCTTTCTATCAAATCGTCCCGGACGAATGAGTGCAGGATCAAGTACATCTGGTCTATTTGTTGCAGCCATAACTATCACCTTCTCATTAGGTTCAAAACCATCCATTTCAACTAAAATCTGATTTAATGTCTGTTCACGTTCATCATTTCCTCCTCCAAAACCACCTCCACGAGTACGTCCTATAGCATCTATTTCATCCATAAATATAATAGCTGGCGCAGCCTTTTTTGCCATTTTAAATAAATCACGAACACGAGAAGCACCAACACCAACAAACATTTCCACAAACTCAGAACCTGAAAGATGAAAGAAAGGTACACCTGCTTCCCCTGCTACAGCACGTGCTAGTAATGTTTTACCGGTACCTGGAGCTCCAGTCAAAATAACTCCTTTTGGAATTCTTGCTCCAATATCTAAAAACTTTTTAGGATTCTTTAAGAAATCAACAATTTCTTTTAATTCTTCCTTTGCTTCTTTACACCCAGCAACATCTTTAAAAGTCACTTTATTGTTCTTATCATTCGGATCAGTAATACGAGCTTTGGATTGTCCAAAGGAAAATGCTTGCATACCTGCACCCTTTACCTGACGTGAAAGATACCAAAAGAAAAATATTATAAAAATAATTGGGAGAAGAAATGGTAATATATTCACAATCCAATACCAGAAACCACTTTCATTTTTAACTTCTATACTAGTTGCAGATAAAGCTTCAGGCTTAACTCCATAATTAAAAAGAGTCTGAGAAAGAGAAGATTCTATTTCTTTTTTAGAAACTTTTACCGTATTATCTTTATATGTGACGGTTAATTTTTCCCCTTCAACTAAAATACTCTTAACTTCCCCTGCTGTGACATTTTTAGCCAAATCTGAAATAGAAACTTCTGTTGTACTTTCAGGAGATCCAGATATCACTAAATAAAGAGCTGTAATAATCATAAAAATCAAAATAGCTCCAAACATACTACCTGAAAATTTAGGTACTTCTTTACTCTTTTTTCCTTTATTCTTTTGATTTAAAAAATTAAAATCCATATGGAGATAATAGCACAAAAAATGCAAAAATAAAAATCGATAAAATAAAATATTGTATCGATTTAAGAATGGTTACTATAAAATTTTATCTTTTCAATAAAATCTTTAAAATTAAAAGGCTTTGCTATAAAATCTGTTGCTCCAAGTTCAAAACACTTTTGTATATGATTGTTTATCACAAGAGTTGTAACCACAATAATAGGCACATCTTTATAAGATGATAATGAACGAATTTTTTTTATCAATTCAAAACCACCTATTCCAGATACCATTAATTCAGTTAGAATTAGATCAAATTGTTGATTTTTAACTTTTTCAAGTACATTAAATCCATTTTCTAAAACAACCAAATACTCAATACCACTTTTCTTAAGGGCATAAGACAAAAAATACCTAGAATGCTCATCACTATCTATCAATAGTGTTTTAACATTTTTCATTGGATTTTTCCTTTTTTCTTTTTATTATAAAAAACTAAATTTATATAAAGACTATCATAAATAAAGAATAAAATCAAATATCCATATGAAATCTTTATATTTTTATATTTATGCTTACTCTACAAAACCAAATAAGTAATAGAATACGAAGCAGTGGAGATGGGGGAAATCGAATCCCCGTGCAGAAGGTTTTTGTAAAAAAATCTACATGTGTGGTACGTTTTTTATTTTAAATCAAAAAATTCTTAAACGAACAAAATATTTTTCAATCGATTCTCTTTAGTTTTCTAAAAAAGTCGAGACCCACTTTCCCCTATTCCGATAATATTATGCCTACTCTTATATATCAGAAATCTATAAGAAAGACACGAGCTTACGCTAAAGCGGAAACTCGAGCAAAAGCAAAGTCATTCATACCGAAGTATGGAGAGACTGCTGCTTTTACTTTAGAAGTCAATTTTGCAATTAACATTTGAACGAATTTTAACGAGATTACGTCCATTCTCGACATGCATTTTTACAAGTAGACCTACTGTCTATGCCTTGCATCCCCATATTTTATTTTCAACGTTCTTTGTATTCGCGTCTAATCTCCCGATCTGTATCACGTTTCTTTAGCATCTCACGTTTATCATATTTTTTCTTCCCTTTAACTAAAGCAATTTCTACTTTAATTTTTCTACCCTTATTATACACTGAAATTGGTATTATTGTCAAACTCTTATTCTTCTCACTGCCAGAAAGAGTGGCTATCTCTTTTTTTGTAAGTAAAAGTTTCTTATTTCTAAGTGGATCATAATCTTTTTCTGTATTATTTACCTGAAAAGGTGGAATATTAGAATTAATTAAAAATATCTCTCCTCCTCTCACAATAACGAAGGTACCCTCAAGAGACATTCTACCACTTCTTATAGACTTGACTTCAATACCCAAAAGCTCAATACCTGCTTCGTACTTTTCTAAAATTTCATAATCAAATTTCGCTTTTCTGTTTTCAGCATAATGAACCATATTTTAATTTTAGCATATATAACTTAAAAGAGCCGACTTTCGCTAAAATATAGTAGTGTTGACCGACCCTTTTTTATAAAAAGTTTTTTATGTTAAAATACAAACATGCCATTAAAGCCTGAATTAAATGTTTCTGGATATAGAGGAATTTGGGGGGAAAGTTTAAATGACGAAATAGTATCAAAATATACTAAAGCTTTTGTTTATTTTACAAAAGAAGAATCAAAAAAAGAAAATCCAACTATCTTAATTGGTAGAGATGGACGTGAAAGTGGTCCCAAAATACGAGAAATAATAATAAGAGAATTAAAAAATCTTGATATTAATTTTGTTGATGGAGATATAATGCCTACACCAACAGTTTTATTTTCCGTACGCAAACATAAATATGATGGTGCTATTATTATTACCGCATCTCATAATCCAATAGAATATAATGGTTTAAAATTTGTTAACAATAAAGCATTTTTTACCATAAAAGAGGAAGTTGAAAAAATAAAAAAATACGCGGAAGAAAATGCTGGAGGAAACTTTAGCAATGCTGTTTTGGAAACCCTTGGTAGGGAGGGCGGCGACGAACAGAGAAAATTTTCAGCAAAAAATTTTAGTGGTGACAAAAATAGCATGCTGAAGTTTCCTCCAACTTACGTTCCTAATTTCACAAAAGAACATGCAGATCAAATTTTAGCTAATGTAAATGTAAAAGCAATCCGTGCCAGAAAATTTAAGATAGCCGTAGATATGATAAATGCTTCTGCTTGTGTAATGGATCCTTATCTCTTTAAAAAACTTGGAGTAGAATTGATACCATTAAATAATATTCCAAATGGAAAATTCAGACATAGACCAGAACCACTAAAGGAAAATTTAAGTGACATAGAAAATCTAGTCAAAGAATCAAAAGCTGACCTTGGTTTTGTTCACGATCCTGATGCAGACAGGCTCGTAATAGTAAATGAAAATGGAGAAATTATTTCAGAAGAATATTCAGTAGTGTTTGGTGTAGAAAATATATTATCTAAAAATCACGGCAAGCCAATAGTAATAAATTTATCAACATCTCAAATGAGTGCTGACATTGCAAAAAAATATGGTAGTGAATGTTTTCGTTCAAAAATTGGTGAAGGATATGTTGTTGAAAAAATAATTTCTCGTAATGCAATTATTGGAGGTGAAGGAAATGGTGGAGTAATATACCCTACCATAAATACAGTACGTGATAGTTTTACAGGCCTATCTCTTATTCTTGAACTTCTTGCAGAAAGAAAACAAACAGTGAATGAATGTATTGCGACATTACCAAAATATTTTATTAAAAAAGACAAATGGCCAATAATAGGAAAAGATTTAAATGATATATATAAAAAATTAAAAACTCACTTTAATAATGCCAAAATAGATGAACAAGATGGCTTACGTCTTGATTTAGCTAATAACTCTTGGCTTCACCTTAGGCCATCAAATACAGAACCTATTATAAGGCTATTTGGTGAAGCTAAGGATAAAGATACAATAGAAGCTTTATTTAATGAAGCAAAGTTGACTTTAAACGATAAATAAGTTAAACTCTTCTTAGTTTAAAGTATTAATATATATCCAATTGCGAGAAAGAATAAACAACCAAATACGAGCAAAAGAACTTCGTCTTTTAGACAGTGAAGGTCAAAATCTAGGTGTTTTAAGTATAAAATATGCACTAGAACTAGCCCAAAGTAAAGGT
>Ga0210057_1001143_pt1 | contig 41095 bp, 36 predicted proteins | sample CryGeyCG2114_010_2_FD_183968 | JGI IMG/M metagenome (GOLD analysis project Ga0210057, IMG submission 183968) | Groundwater microbial communities from aquifer - Crystal Geyser CG10_big_fil_rev_8/21/14_0.10 (SPAdes) (version 2) | ecosystem: Environmental > Aquatic > Deep subsurface > Groundwater ... | reverse complement strand
GCACATGCTATTCATACAATTGTTTTTGATAAAGCAGGAACGCTTACCAAGGGAACTCCCGAAGTAACGCATATGGAAAGTGTTTCAAAAAAAGAACAGCCGACGCTGCTGCACTATGCGTATTCTCTTGAGCATCTGTCTGAACATCCCCTCTTCAAAATACCAGATGTTTCCACCGTACAGTAAAATTTTAACGTTTCTATTGAGGGCCCTATTGAGAAAGTTAGAGCTTCTATTTACTCTTAGTAAGGAGAAAATTGTACATGAAATACTTCATTATCTTCTGAAATAAATGCACGAGTTCCGCCCGGTAACATAACCATGATACCTGATGTATTTACTCTGATGTCCAATATAGTGGGATCATTGGTAACTCCGTCAATAACTGCACACGGAACTGTTTGAGGCTTGTCTAAAAGGAATGTTTGATTATCATCTGCGGCAGTTATTGTTAACCCTAATAGCTCCGTGTTTGCACCTCCTACTACATATTCTTTATTTTCTATATTTTCCTTAGTCAGACGGCATGTTTCGGTTGTTTTGAGTGTAATCTCATATTCTGATGAATGTGGCGTTTTAAACGTAAAGTTTTGAATGTATGGCCCGTATGAATCATACCAAGACCGAAATATCTCTTGGTTATTTTTGAACGCGACAGATGTCATTAAAGATCCTTCTACCATACCCTCGATATCTGTGATGACAACACTATCCCCTCCCTCATTAAAATTCCAGTAAAATCTTCCAAATACATTATTCTGCTTTGCTTGATAAAGAACCGTTTCTTTTCCGCTCGCATCTTTGTGAATTAACACATAATTTGTCAATGACTGTCCATCGATTTTTTCTTGACCCATACGGCGCCATATCCATGTTGTCTCACCAAAACGCGCCAGTTTTTCAATGGTAACATCTGCATACCTGGCTGTATAAAATTGCGTTCTGAGAACTTTTACTATACCCTTTCCAAGGATAATGTTTAGCAATAGTGATAGAGACAACATGATACCCAGTAGGATTAATAGCCAATTTTTTTTATTCAATGGAGTTGTTTGTTTTGACTTTTTCATAGCATTTTTTTGAAAGTATACCAGTATCTCTGTGAACGGTCAATAAAAAACAAGGCTATAATAAGCCTTGTTTTTTTGAGCAGGACATTATAAATAATGCGAGAGATATTTTGAACATTACATTTTAGTTACCCATTTTATCTCTTTTACCTCTGAAAATTGCTCCAAGTTCTTTTCTACAAAAGGTTTCCAACGACAGTAGAAAATTGATACCCCCGCCCAACCATCTTCTACCGGCATAGTGACAATTCCATTTTCAAAAATAAGGTTATCAATCAATGTATCTGTATTATTATTTAAAGCAAAATGCAATGTTTTCTTGATTTTTTCTTCAGTCGTCAAACTTTTAGGAAGGATTCTCGTCTTACTAATTTCATTGGTTAGCATCGATTTATATCCCGCACTATCCATATTTGTACCATCACAAAAACTACTAACAAAATTCAATCCACTATATGGATCATTAGAGACAAGGTATGAAAATGTTTCAATGTTATCGCTGACTATTCCATCTTTATTAATTTTTATTTCAAAATCAATTTTTTCTAAACTATGGGCATGTTGTCCTGACAACGTGAGAAATGCCCCGCCTGCACTTTGTTCCAAAGATTGCAGATCCAACTCCCAGATATCTGATTTTGTATCATTTACTGTCAGTGCGTTTGTAACTACGTCGTCTTTATTTAACCATTGAATTGTCAATGGTGTATATCTATTTTTTATCCCGAGTTCTTGTAATGATACTTTCACAGACCCTTCTGGTGTATCAATTGTTAATTCTTGATATGGTTCAATCACTTCTTCTTTTACCGTATTCTGTTCAAAATTTATCAAAAATTTCTTATCTTTTACCTGCAGTGTTCCTTCTGAAAAACTTTGTAATTGAAAATCTACGTCGTCCTGAAAACTACCAAGCCTTCCATCTTCATAATGGATAGGTGTATCTAATATATGTAACTCTTCCCCATTCAACGTCAAATCAACAATATCCTTGCCAGCAAATTCAACAAAATTCAACCAAGGGGCAGTTGGTTTTGTTGCTAGTGTTTGTTGGTCATTTTTTCCAAATTTCCATTCTAAACTTTGACTGGTTAACTGATAAAATAATATTAGTTGTGGTGGTGTATTATTACTTCCGGTAAAAAATGCGTGTGCCAATACTATCCCCGCATCGTTTATATGATCTAAATAAATTTCTGTAGATGAGGTCCCATCAATAAATACTTCACGACTTTTTACCAATTCTCCAGAAGTTGGTAGAGACAATGGTATTCCAACAAGCGTTGCTAGTTCATTAATTTTTTCTTGATTCATTTCTGCTAGTGCACCTGTTTGTACTTCCTCTCTTTTTGAATTTAAATCATCATCGTTATTTTGTAGAGATGTGTTTTTTTCTTGTGTTGAATTTTCTATCTCACGAATAGAGCCTCTTTTTTGCCAGCTTAATATTCCTAGCACGAGCACAATACTACTCACAACGACAATAATGATAATTATAAGACTATGTTTTATTCCTGTTTTATTTGAAGATGGTGTACTTCTTGGTTTATTCATAAACATAGTTATTAATTATTGTATCTCTCCACTATCACAAAATAATATCAGTAGAATACAAAATACTGCTACATCTAGCAATATTTTAAGAACAGTAGAACATCGTAGCTGATGTTGGACTATCCTCAAAAAAGTGACCGTTTCTAACTGACTCTAAGAAATTTCCTTCATTAATGTAACTATCCGATCCATGTATCCCGCCTTTTTATAAAATTCACGTACTTTTTTGTTTTGATCGAGTAATCCTACATAAACGATTATCTCAATACCCAGTCTACCCCTTATATGAGGGTACCACTAATTTTGGAATACTCCTATTCCAGCGGCAGGTAAAGAAAAACACTGCTTAACTTAGCAGTGTTTTCCTGAGCAGGCGAGGAGGGAATCGAACCCCCGCAAGAGGTTTTGGAGACCCCTGTACTACCACTATACGACTCGCCCATTTGTACTATCGTCATAGATAGTACGTGATTTTGAAGAAAAAATCAAGTGCGCCTTATACAGCAACACTTGATTCTTTTGCGAGTTCTTTACGATAGAACTTTTTATAGAGCAATGGAATAACAATAAGGGTAAGAATTGTTGAAAATAACAACCCAAAGATAATGGCAAAGCCGAGTGATGACCAAATTGGTTCGGTTAGGGCAAGTGGCAATAGTCCACTAAGGGTAGTGATAGTGGTAAGAATAATTGGTTCAAATCGTGAGGCTCCTGCGTCTACAATGGCATCGTCCATAGTCATGCCATCGTTTCTATTTGTATTAATCTTATCAATTAGAATAATGGCATTATTTACCACAATTCCAGCGAGAGCAACAATTCCAATCATTCCAGGAAAACTGAGAGGCAAATTAAGCAGCAAAAGTCCTGGGAATACACCAATGAGCGCAAGTGGAATGGTCATGAGAATAATCAACGATTGACGGAAAGACTTAAACTGCAACACTAGCAAGGCGGCAATTAAAATAACGGCAAGAATCATGGCACGAAACATGTCCTGGAGAGACTGTGCCGTGTCTTCATCTTCTCCGCCAGTGCTAACAATATATCCTTCTGGGATTTCTGTGTCGGCAAGAATTTTCTCGACTTGTGTAAATATTTCTCCGGCAGAAACGTCGCTCGTAATATAACTGGTTACTTTTACTACCCGATTGCCATTTTCGTGTTGGATGGCTGATCTATTGTTTTCTAATGAAATATCAACAACAGATGAAAGCGGGATTTCTCCACGTGGAGTGACTAATGATAATCCCTCAATGGTGGCAATGTCTGTGATACGTCTATTTGTTTCTGGAAGTGCTGCATTTGCTTGAAGCCCGGTGCGAACGAGAACATTAATATCTTCTCCTTGTTCTTGAATTTTTGTGGCATCTAATCCCGTAATGGCGTTTCGGAGCGTGATGGCAATATCCGCGGTGCTTACTCCGTATTGTGAGGCTTTTCCTCTATTTACGTTGATAACAAATTGTCCATTTGTTTGAACGACTGACGTTTTGACATTTTGGGTTCCCTGAATGTTTTCTATTTTTTCTTTTAGTGTTTGAGCGAGACTATCCAAAATAGCAAGATCATCTCCTGCAATGGTTACCTCTACGGGAGCTCCACTCCCTGGTCCATATCCTGATTGTGTAACGGATATTGGTTTACTTTGTTCTTGATTAAATTTTTGTTGGTATTCATCTACAATTTCGAAACTTTTTTGTTTTCTCTCTTTCCCTTTATCTTTGAGATTTACCATGATATATCCTAGATGTGCGCCTTCTCCCCCACCTGCAGCACTCCCCAAGCTGGCGCTAAATCCGGCATTGAGTACGAGTGATTGTATTCTATCATCGTTACGAAGTTCTGTTTCAAGTTCTTGAAGATCTTCCATGGTCTTTGTAAGCGGTGTTCCAAATGCATTTTGGATATCTATGCTAAAACTTGTTTGATCTGCTGGTGGAAAAAGTTCTGCCTTGAGTACTCCTGTTATTGGCAAGGCGTATGCACCAATCATGGCAATGATAAGCCATATGGTAATTTTTACCTGTTTCTTTCGATTGTGTAACAATCCTTTGAGATACTCTCGATATCCTTCTCGTTGCGCGATAAAAAGCTTTGTAAAATATTTTTCTTCTTGTGCTTTTCTGTTTTTCTTTTTATCCACTCGCTTTTGGTCATATTTTGTTAAAACCACTGACAGTGTTGTAATAACGCCAAGGGCAACAAATAGTGAGGACATTAATACGGCACTTACGGTTATGGGAATACTTTTGATAAATTGCCCAAGGATACCACTGGTAAGCAACATTGGGACAAAGGCAAACACCGTGGTGAGTGTCCCCGCAATTAATGGAAACTGTAATTCACGTATTGATTTTTTTGCTGCTTCTTCAGGATCATGCTCCTTTTTCATCTGTTTGTTGAGGCTTTCATTGATAACAATGGTACTGTCTACCAATATTCCTAACGATAAAATAAGGGAAAATAGTGTCATGAAGTTTATTGTGTAGCCCGCATAAAAAAGAATAATGAACGTCATCATGAACGACAGTGGAATGGATATTGCTGCTAGGATAGCTTCACGCCACCCCAGCAGTAACGCAAGAAGGATTGTGACAATAATAACGGTAGCAACGGCATTTTTTGTTAGGCTGGAAAGATCGTCATCAATCTGTTCGGCGAGATTTTCAATAGAAATGACAGTAAGGCTCTCTGGGAGTTTTTCTTGTTTTAGCGTTTCCACTTGTGCAAAAATGTTTTTGGCAATTTTTGTGACGTCTCCCCCACTTCCTGAATTTTTGAACACACGAATGGTCACGGCAGAATCTGAGGCATTCCCCTCGGTGCTGAGTCTCACGAGTTTATTTGATTCGGTATAGGTATCAATAATGGTAGCAACATCACGCACAAATACGGGCGTATTATTTATGCTCGTGATGGGAATATCTTTAATGTCGTCTATTGAGTTAATTCGTCCAGAAAAACGCAAGGTAAATTCTTCTTCTGCCGTAATGATACTTCCAATAGGGACATCACTGTTTGCTCGTTCTATTGCTTGGGTAACATTTACCACGCTCAACCCAAAATCATGCAATTTTGCTTTGTTTACAATAACTTCAACTTGTCGTTCTTGCCCACCAAATATCTGTACAGTGGATACACCTGCCGTTCGTTCAATTTCATCTTTTATTTCTTCAGCGTAGAGTTTTACTTGTGGCAAATCAAATGGTCCACTTACAGCAAGAGTAAGAAACGGCGCATCATCTAAACTTACTTGCTGTACAAATGGATCGGTAGCATCTTCTGGAAGATCAACTTGTACTTCAGAAATAAGGTCTTTTAGTTCATTTATTTTTTTATCGCTATCTGCTGAAGCCAAAAATTCTACGGTAATAGCTGAAACTCCTCTTCGTGAGACAGAGGTAATTTTTTTTACTTCATCTAAACTTGTTATTTTATCTTCAATAACGTTGGTAACGAGTTCTTCCACATCTACAACAGAAGCTCCTGGAAATACGGTACTCACCACACCAATAGGAATCACTACTTCTGGTTGCGATTCCTTTGGCATTTGTGTAGCGGCAATAGCCCCAAACAGCATGGCGGTGAGAACAATAATTCCAGTGAATTTACTGTTTTTTATGAAAAAATCCCAGATCGTTCTTTTTTGCGATTCCATAGTGTTGTTTGTTTTCCTATTTTACGGTTACTTTCATTCCTGCTTCAAGGTCACGAACTGAAGGAATAATGTCTGTAATATTTTCTAATCCTTGGATAATTTCTACTTCTTTTCCACGCACTCGCCCAAGGACAACATCATGTTGTTCTACGATGTGTTCGTTATTTACCGTAAATACGTATGTTCCATTTTCGGTAATATATACTGATTGAAGTGGAAGGACGGCTTGTATTGCTTGTATATCAGTGTTGGTTGAAGTAATAGTTACATCAACATATTGTCCAACAACAAGTGGTGTTTCTACGCTATTATCAACCACAATAATTATTTCCACTTTCCCTGTGGTAGGATCAATCGCGGGAGAAATAAAGCTAATGGTTCCAGTAGCAACATTATTAATTCGTGCTTCTTGATTCACAGAAACAATCGGTAATTGACTGCTGTCGATAAACGTTTTTATTTGGAGTGCGTTATTATTTATAACCGAAGCAATCACACTTCCTGGTGACACCAGTTCATCTCTCCTAATTGGTAATGTGGCGATACGTCCGGAAATAGGACTTTTTATAATTGTTTTATCTACTTGCGCGCTTGCTAAACTTACAGAGGCTCGGGCACTAAGCAGTTGTGCTTGTTGTGCTCTCACGTTTGCTTGTGCTTGTTTTACGGCAGAAACTTGTGCATCAATTTGTTCTTGTGATGCCCCTGCTTGTACGAGCTGCAGTTGTTTTTGTGTCGTTTCTAATGCGTTTTGTGCATTTACAAGAGCCGTATTTGCATTTTGGATTGATGATTTATTTGTTGTTACCTGCGTTTCAATAGCATTCACGGCTGCCATGGCTGCGGTAAACGCTGACTGCAATCGTGCTTTTTCTGTAGCAATTAACGCAATGTCACTATCTGACATTTTCTCTACCAACGGTATACTATTATATAACTCCATTGTTGCTTGAATTCCAAGAAGGACTTCTCCCTCACGATCAAGAACCGTGTCTACTGTTGGACTAAAGGCAATACTATCTAAATAGCCCTTTATTCCACCATTTAGCTCAGCAATATATTGAGTAAGCCAGTCTCCGGCATTTGCTTGTCCTAGTAGTATGCGAATGGCTTTTTCTTTTGCCAATTTAATACTACTGGCTTCTTGGGTTGAGCCAACAAAATAACTATATTGAATATTTGATGCATTATATAAAGTATCTACCGCAGTTTGTACTGATTGTCTCAGTACAGAAACACTAGAGGAAAGCGTCGTATCAAGATCTTCTTGTACCTTATCTTGAATAATAGCAACATTATTATTTGCTTCATTAAGACTCAACTGAGCGTTAGTTACGGCGGTTTGAGAAATAGCGAGTTCTTCCTTTCGTGGTCCTTTTTGCAATTCTTTCAATCGTGACTCCTGTGCATCAAGTGTTGCCTGAAACTGATCTAGCGTTGCTTGTGAAGCGAGAACACGGGCGGAGGCATCTTGTCTACTAGCGTAGACATCTTTATTATAAAAGGTGGCAATTGTTTGTCCGTGTTTTATTTGTTGTCCGAGAGTGACATTTATTTTTGAAATTTTTGCTGAGACTTCACTTTTGAGTTCTACCTGATCGACAGATTCCACTACTCCTGTTGCTTGAATGGTTTGTGATTTTACGGCTAACTCTTTTACTGATTGTACGGTTACTTCTTTATTTTTCTTTTGTTGAGTATCCCCATTTCCTGAAAATATCCCCTGAGCAATGCGATACGAAAATATACCAAGCACAAATACCACGATGATCAGGATGATACGTTTTTTAGGATCTTGCCAGAGTGTTTTCTTTTGATGAAAAAAATGTAATAATTTTTGCTTCATATGTATATATATTATTGATCTTTTTTGCAGATACAATCTTCTGCCTGCACATGTTTATGAATATATGCTTCAATGCTATCAATGATGGGCAAAAGTTCTTGTCCTCTTTCTGTAAGGCGGTAATAAACGGTTTGTTTGGCTTGTTCGTCTCTTTCTATAAGATGACATTGCTCCATTTTTTTTAATCGCTTAGTTAACGTAACGGGATTAATGTTGAGAATTTCCTTTTCTATCTGAGAAAATCTTTTTTCTTTTTTCCGTAGTTGATCAATAATTAAAAGAATCCAGGCATCCCCTAGCATTTTCATGCCATGAGAGAGTATTTTTTGATATTGGGAATTTTGTAGTATATTCATATGCCAATTTTAGACTTAACATAATATAGCACTTTATTTTATAAAGTCAATAACATTAAACAAAAGCGCTTAATTAAGCGCTTTTGTTTAATGTTATTACTCCACTATTATTTTTTATTTTTTTTTCCTATTTTTTCTTCTATTTTGACTATTACATCTTTTAATGACCAATCTGACTTTACCAAATAATCATAAACCCCTGCTCCGGTAGATTTGCTTACTTCTTCTGAACCAGTAAGATTTGTGAGAATAATGATTGACGCTGTTTTTCCCCACGGATCTTTTCTTATTTCTTCCAAAAAGGATATTCCATCCATAATTGGCATAACAATATCAAGCAAAATAACGTCTGGATGGTGTTCTAACGCTAGCGATAATCCGTTTTTTCCATTTTTTGCTGTCAATACCCTGTATCCTTCTTTTTTACATTTGTCTGACAATGCGTCAAGAAGTGATGTTTCATCTTCAATGATGAGTATAGTGTTCGTGTCTTTCATAAGAAATAGCGTATATTGTATAAAATATATAATGCCCTATTTTTGATTATTTAGCAACAGACAAAACTATCCAACCTCCAGCCTGCGTGTTCCCTCCTTTTTTTTCATTCCTTCAAGAGGAAGTACGACATAAAACGTTGTTCCTTTCTTTATTTTTGATTCAAACCATATTTTTCCATCAATATGATCAACAATAGATTTTGCCATATATAATCCCAAACCAGTTCCTACGGTGTCTAATTGTTTTACATTATCGGCTCGAAATAATTTGGTAAATATGTATTTTTGTTGTTCTTTTGGAATACCATATCCTGTATCTGATACTTTAATATTTATTTCCTTTTTGCTTTTATTAATATTTACAAAAATTTTTACCGTTCCTTTATCTGGTGTATATTTTACTGCATTGCTAATAAGGTTTTGGAAAATAATAAAGACAAGTCCTTTGTCTACTTTTAACATTGGCATATTTTTTGGGACATACCGTTGTATATCTATTTTTTTGTTTTGAATTTGAGGAAGTACATCATCAATAGCATCATTGAGTATATGAATAATATTGGCATTTTCAGGCTCTATTGAAAATGTCCCCATTTCTATTCGAGAAACATTAAGCAATGCATTTACTAATGCTACCATTCGTTGATTTCCATGATACACTTCTTCTACATATTCTTGTTGCTCTGGTTTTAATCTTCCCACATCTCCAGCAAGCAGCATTTCTGAATACCAATTAATGGTGGAAAGTGGTGTACGCAACTGATGAGATGCAAGCGATACAAATTCTGTTTTGGCGACATCCACTTCCATCTCTTTTGTTACATCTCTGATTACCATAATAGCTCCCACTATTTGTGTATGTTGAATTAAGGGGCTAACGGTAATAACAGAAGGAATATTTTTTTTATTTTTTCCCACTACGATATTAACTCCATCTTGTATCCCAATTTCTATATTTTTGCCACTTGTGAGTACCTTCACTATTGGCCGTTCAAATTTTTTAATTTTTTGTTTATTTTTATTGATTAATACAAAAAGGTTCGTTACTTTTTCCCCTATTATGTTTTTTGCAGGCTGTTGGAGTAATTTTTCGATGGCAGTATTTATTATTACCACTTTCCCCGTTTTATCTGTTACGAGAATACCATCAGTAATACTTTTTAGTATAATTTCAATTTTTGTTTTTTCCTCTAAAATTTTTACTTTTTCTTCGCTTAAATCTTCCATGAGGTTTATCATGGCTGTTTTGTTATCTATTAACTTTTTATTTTGTATTTCTTCTATTTGTACTATGCTCTCTAATTCCTGCGTTTTTTCTCTTACTTGTTGTTCTAATGATTTATAAAATTCTGACAAGTTTTCTGCCATTTCATTGAGCGCTTTGGCAAGTTCTCCCAACTCATCATCTGAGGTAACAGGAAGTCGTTCATGAAATGATTGCTTCGTTATTTTTTGGGCAAATTGTTTGAGTATCTCAATGGGTTTGGTGAAAATTTTTGATACTATTGATGATACAATAATGATGATTATGGCAATCAATATACTCACCAAGGCAATAGATTTTTTTAAATCATCTAGTTGGGCAACTATTTCAGATCTATCTTGTTTTACCACGAGTCCCCAGTTGAGTCCAGGAATAAATGTTGATACGGCAATGACTGGTTTTCCTCGATAATCTATAGTATTTTCTTCTATATGAACAACTGTTTCCTTGTCATATAAGGCAGAAATGATGGGACTATCTGTTTGTTCCTTTTTTACAATAAAATCTAGTGCGGCTTGGGTATCGTGTCTAAGAGGGGTGATAAAAATAGCATCCCCATAATCGGTCATTTTTGCAAGTGTTATATCTCCGGTGTCACCAATACTTTCATAGTCAGATACGACCTTATTTAAGGCTGTTGCAAAAAACTCGGCGTTTACTATACCAATGACGGTTCCATTGTCAATAATTGGTCCCGTTACTTGCACTATCGGAATATTTTTTTCATTTTTTCTTACATCAACAATAGTAAAAGTCATCATTGCTTGTTTTTGTTGTTCTGGGGTAAGCAATATAGTTTGTTTGTATGAAGGCTTTGTTGAAGCAATCGTTTCTCCCGTAAGGGAAATAATGGAAATCGAATCAAGAAATGATACGCTATTTTTTGCATCAATAATTATTGTTTCTAGGTTTGTTTCTTCTTGAAATTGCCCGTTATCTCGTAACAGTTGTCGTAACTGATTTCTTGATGTAAATAATTGTACCTGTGTAATTTGTTGAGTAGCAATATCAATAATACGTTGTTTTTGAATTTCGGACACTCTCTTAAGAAAATCTACTGTTTGTATTAAAAGAACCCGTTCACTTATTTTAAATGAAATAATTCCCAAAAAAAATGTGGGGATCAATGCGACGACAAAAAAATAGAGGCTTGTGCGTTGCTTTAATTTCATATCAATTTGCTTGTAAACATATGATTTTTATATTCTTTCATCGTGATACTTGTATATAAAAATGATCCGCCCAACAGAATAAATACCACTGCTACGGGAATATTCATTTTAGTGCTAATTCCGTTTATATCATAATAGAGTGCCGGTATTGCTGTACTATACCCAACAAGAGCAATAATTGATATACCAATTATTATTCCTGAACAAATAATACATAAGCTTCTTTTTTTCCCTTGTACATCAAATAATCCAATGAGGATAATACATAAAAAATTTATATTCGTACCAATTTCTGATGGTTCTTGACTGACGGCTTGAATACTATTCATTGTTTCCCCAAGAAATAATCTTTCTATTCCTGTATTTACATGAAAGAGAGAAGACATAAAAACTATGCCCACAATAAGCATCAATACAAAAGATAATGCAACGATGAGGATATCTATTTCACCTTGTACTGTTTTTATTTTTTTTTGCACAATTGCATAAAGAATAATACCACTGCAAGTAAATGCTACTGCTGTAATAAATATTCTGGGACCAAACTGTGGAAATAGACTTTGTACTGGTTGTATTCCAAATACAAAACCCATCATTCTGAGTACTCCGATGATACTTATACCTATAGCAATAACTCGTATAAGATGTCTCATATATATATTACAATGTTATACTTTCTAACTCTACTGTTTGAGGAATATCAATGTGTAATTCATGAAAGGTATTTACATTGATAAGCTGTACAGGGAAAGGATTTCCAATCGTTGCTAATGTCGTTGGATTTACTCCATTTATTATTTGTATGGCTTGTTTTGCAAAGATTGTTCCCAATTTTTCTACATTTGGGATAACTCCAGCGAGAGCGCCTTTTTCTACCCCTGTTTTTGCGCAACTGAATACGGGAACATGTTGTTCTTTCGCTTTTTTTATAATTATTTCATTCGCAGATTGTCCTTGAATAAGCGTGTCACAGGCAAGGTACAGAGCATCAAATATTGAAAAATCTGTATTGTTAACCACTGTTTGTAATTCTTGTTTATCTTTCGCTTGAAGTTGAGTTATGGCAATATGCTTGCGAGCACCAACAGAAGAAAATTCTTCAAATTGAATATTAGAATTTGATTCATTTGTCCTTTGAACGAATACCATTGAAGTCATATTTGGGAATATTTCTAAAAAGAAATTCATTTGTGTATCACCTGAAACCCAATTTCTTGTTCCCACCGTGTTGTTTCCTGAATTTGTTAGTGACTTCACTACTCCTGATTCTTCTGGATAAATTACTACTGAAAATATAATAGGAATGTTCCCTTTCACTTCTTCTTGAACGATGAGTGTTCCAGGGGTCGTGAGTGAGTAAATCATGTCTGCATGTTGGTTGAGATATGATTGTATCGTTTTTCTATGCTGAGCACTATCAGCATCTGAACTTGGTTCTTCTAAAAAAAGAACATCTTTTCCTTCTACAAGATCACTATTAATAATTCCTTGTTTAAAATTTTCAATATTTTTATTTTGATTTACGTTATCAACCCATCGAGCAATACCAATAATAACTGGATCTTTTTTATCTGAGATGTAGTAAATGGATACAATATATACCCCCATCAATATTATGGCAATTAGACCAAACAGGATTTTTATGTTCTTTCTTTTTATCGGCATGAGTATAAGTAATGCAACTATGATCAGTACTACAGGAATTACCTTTGTACATGTTATAAGAAAAAATAATCGTTTTTTTGCGATATTAACATGCTTATTTATGCTTGCTTTGGTATATTTATTATGAAAATGATTCCACGGATAGAGTTTTTTTCCTGATTGGCGATCATAGTAATAGGCCGTTGTGTTGTCTTCATACGCGATGACGGTACCTGTAATTGGCTCTACCCATACGGTTAATTCCGGTTCCAAAATTATTTGACGAGATTCAGGAACTCCAGGAAGATATGTCAGATCATCTGTTTGTTCAATAGTATATCCTTCATAGTGAGTCCGATACACAAATACAGGGAGCCCTTGTATTTCTTCTTTTTTAAGAAATGATAATTTTGCCGGTGCTTCATAATTTATATGCCAATAGGTGTATGCTTCCCCTTCATGCAAATTTTTGGGAGCAAATAGGTATCCTTCTCTTGGTTTATCACCAAGACTCATGATATGTTTTCCTGTTTTTTTGTCTACACCATATTTGCGCGATAGGGCAATAATTATTTTTCCTTCTATGGTTCGTACATCAAAGGTATTTTCAACAATATAGGCATTTGGAGTCTCATCTACAATATGATAGTTATAACTCGTTACTGATTGTTGTTCCCCCTCATAGGATTGTGTTTGTTCATTATAAAAATTATCCGTTGAAATAATTTCCGCATCGTAGGTTACTTGTTGCGGTAACGAACCATACCATATCGGGATATAGCGGTTCATTACAAAAGCAATGAATATGACAATAAGAGAAATTATGTATATGACTCCTTTTTTCATATTTGTTTATATGTTCTTTTGTTTATATGTTCTTTTTTTTATCGTATCTTCTAGTGCGGCTATTCGTTCTTTTAATTCTACCATTTTTAACTCTCTTCCTACCATGAATTCATTGAATCTCTCTGCCTCTTGCATTTTTTCTTCTAACTCTCGTTCTTTATTTTTTTTATCAGTAATGTCAATAATTTGTGAAATGAAATATTTGGGGGTACCTGCAGAGTCTCTTATAATTGAAACATGCAATGATGCCCAGATGATACTTTTATTTTTATGAATATATCTTTTTTCTATTTCATAGGTATCTCTCTTGCCCCCTATTGTTTCTTGCATTAAATTAAGATCTTTCTGTAAATCATCTTTATAGGTAACATCTTGAAATGTTTTTTTCATTAATTCTTTTTTTGAATATCCCAGTGTTTGCTCTATTTTTTTGTTGACGTCAATCCATGTTCCTTCTAACGATACAATTGCCATGCCGATAGGTGAATTATTAAATGCTTTTTCAAATTTTTGTTTTTCTTGGTCGATTTCTTTTTGTACTATCAATTCTTTTGTAATATTTCGAAATACCGTGGCAATATGTTTTTTTCCCTCTACGTTATATACTGTCGTATTTATTTCTATCCAGATGAGTCCCTTTTTTCTGTATATTCCCATGATTACGTTTGTTTGACTTTTCCCTGTTTCTTGACTTTTTTGCATGGGACATTTTTCTCTTGGAAATGGCGTTTCATCTTCTCGTATAAATTTCCATGAAGCATCTAGCCATTTTTTCCCAATAAGCTCTTTTTTTGATACTGCTAATATTTGTGTAGCTGAAACATTTGCATAAATAATGACCCCCTTTTCATTATAAATGAGTACTCCTTCATGTAAACTATTTACGAATGTTTCGAGATTATTGTTTGTTTCTTGAAGTACTTTTTGTAATTCCCATTGCTTTGTTATATCAACTACGGAGGCTATTATGATATACGATGTATCCTGTTTTTGCTTTCTATATACAATTTGAAATCTATGTAGTTGTTTTTTTTTATCACTAATTATTATATGCGATTCTAACACCGATTGTTTTTTTAATTTTTTTATCACCGTTGGAAGAGGAACAACCTGTTCTTTTTCCTCTTTTGGTACGATACTCGTGAACTTTTTTGATAATAATTCTTTTGGCTTGTATTTCAAAATGTCTGTGATATAACTGTTTATAAAGATGACTTTTCCTTTGGTATCAAAAACAATACTACCTGTTATCGCAACATCAAGTGCTCTTTTGAATATCTGACATCGTCCTTTACATTCAGTTTGAGCTATAGTACTTTTTGTTTTTTTATTTCTCGTGTTCTCTTTTTTTACAGGCATACGTATAAAAAAGAAAGACAGATTTGTATATTATCTGCCTGTTCTTTATCTCTTTATGTACTTTCTCTCATTGTATTTGTAGGAAAGGACTCTTTTACTATCCAGTAAAATTTTTATTTCTCTCTTCTGCACGAACGATTACATTCACAGTAGATTCAAACAAATACAAATCATGTTATCTTGTAACTTCGATAACAGCACTTTCTTGTGGATTACATGCGCCTACTGTGAGTCTATTGTTGTCTCCTTTATTTATATAATAATCTGTACTTGATGCAGCACCTTGGGGGTCCGTTGGTATACCTACAATGTAGGTAGGAACTAACACATCACTCAAATCAAGACAAGCTGCCACTGTTGTGGTGGCCCCACATACACTATCACATCCAGTACCTGCTGTTCCCAATACTTGAGAAGTTCCAACAACACTATCAATGCTTGCTGGGAATGATCCATTGTTATCTAACGCATATTGATATATCGCATTGATAATGGTGTTTGTGTCAATTTGTCTTTGGGCATTATTTGTATCACCAAGTTGTTTACTTGGATTTATAGCAATGATCACAATCCCAGCCAAAATTCCGATAGCAGCAACAACAAGCAAAATTTCCAATAATGTAAACCCTTTTTGATTACGGACTGTCTTCATCATATGAACGATTTTATTGAATTAACTATTGTAGGGAACAATAGTAGTATGAAAAATATAACTAATAACCCTATATTTACTGTTAATAACTTTTTTTCTCTTTTAGATATTTTATTCATATATTTTATAGTATATCACATCTCTTAAAAGGACGAAACTTCTTGCCAAGAAATGATGTTTATCTGTGGATTAATTTTATCAATAGATACTTCTACCCTTCTAATAATTGTATCCACTGTACTTGACGCCATGACTGTTCTATTTTGTCCGCCACCACTGGTCACCGTATAGGTACATTCTCCTTCACTGAAGGTGAGTGTTTGTGTTCCTGTGAACGGGGTACTATCCCGTATTTCTTGAAGAGCAGATTCAGCGCAGGTATCCGCATATACTCGTGCAATAATTGAAAGTTCCTTTACCCTAGCATTTTTACTTGCCTGGATACTTAATAATAACAACGATATGGCAATTGTAGCCGAAACTGCACCAATAATAAGAATCGTAATAAGAATCACGTAGCCTTGTTGATTGTGCTGTGTATTCTTTTTCATAACACTATGGCGTTATTCCTGTTACATTTTTGGTAGAAGCATCGCTCATGGTAAAGAGAATATCAAATGTTGTTCCTGGAATATTCTTACTGAAGGTAATACTATCTAATGGAATTACACCACCTCCTGTGGCAAGAAGTGTATCGGTGATATTTGTGATTGATCCTGAATTACTGTTTCCTGAAAATACTTGGGTTCCATCTATTGTTATCGTTTTCATCTTATTTCCACTTGCTCCACCTGTCCAACTAACGGTCATCTCTGTGATCGTTATATTACTGGCTCCGGTGTTTTCAAGGGTTATCCCCTGCAATGTTTTACTGCCTCCTCCAACTACCACACTTGTAGTATCTACAACCAAATTACTTGCCTCTGTCCCTAGAGCTAACGTTGTGGCACTTGGAATATTGGATATCGCTGACGTATTTGGTACTTCATCGCTCGTCTTTATCGCAAAGTAATACGTCGTGTTTGCTGTGAGTGAACTTACGGTAACGCTCTCACTTGATCCAGCGATACTTGGTACAGGCTCCCCTATCACTTGCGTCGCTGATGCCCAATTCGCCTCTGAAATTAAACTCGTTGAATACCGTATATCATATGCCGCTGCTGTACCCACCCCGGCATCATCCCCTGGAGACGTCCACGCCAAATCTATACTCGTCTGGCTCGGATTGCTTGCCGCAAAATCGCTGATCGCTGAGGGGGGCGTCGTGTCTGACGGCGTTGAAGTCACAATGCCGCTGGCACTTTTTCCTCGAACGGTTGCTGCTCCATAAAATGTTTGATTGTATTCATATTCGTTTCGGCCACTATTATTTATTCTAGCTAGATCAAATTGAATTTTAATCGTGCCGCTCGTACTTCCTAATGTCGTGTTTGAAAATGATAAATTTGTAGCATCTACGAGTGATGAACTCAAAGCAATAGGGCTATTACTTCCTTCTGTTATGCGAATGGTGCCCGTACTCAGATCAAACACGGTAGGACTTTTTGCTCCATCATATACTTCTAGAACGAGTGTTGAGCCACTGCCGCCAGTAATTGGTGAGGTAATAGACTTTGCATTGCGAATAATTTGTGACATATACTCAACAATTTGTGAACCCTGTCCCTCCACCTCGGCGATTGATTGTTGTTTTACTCTTCCTTCTATCATCATGCCAGCGAAAGCCATAATAACCGTAATCATGGTGGCCGTGATTCCCAAATACAACAATAGCTCAAGTAGGGTAAATCCTTTGGAAGAAAAGTGCTTCATATATTATGGCGTTATTCCTGTTACATTTTTGGTAGAAGCATCGCTCATGGTAAAGAGAATATCAAATGTTGTTCCTGGAATATTCTTACTGAAGGTAATACTATCTAATGGAATTACACCACCTCCTGTGGCAAGAAGTGTATCGGTGATATTTGTGATTGATCCTGAATTACTGTTTCCTGAAAATACTTGGGTTCCATCTATTGTTATCGTTTTCATCTTATTTCCACTTGCTCCACCTGTCCAACTAACGGTCATCTCTGTGATCGTTATATTACTGGCTCCGGTGTTTTCAAGGGTTATCCCCTGCAATGTTTTACTGCCTCCTCCAACTACCACACTTGTAGTATCTACAACCAAATTACTTGCCTCTGTCCCTAGAGCTAACGTTGTGGCACTTGGAATATTGGATATCGCTGACGTATTTGGTACTTCATCGCTCGTCTTTATCGCAAAGTAATACGTCGTGTTTGCTGTGAGTGAACTTACGGTAACGCTCTCACTTGATCCAGCGATACTTGGTACAGGCTCCCCTATCACTTGCGTCGCTGATGCCCAATTCGCCTCTGAAATTAAACTCGTTGAATACCGTATATCATATGCCGCTGCTGTACCCACCCCGGCATCATCCCCTGGAGACGTCCACGCCAAATCTATACTCGTCTGGCTCGGATTGCTTGCCGCAAAATCGCTGATCGCTGAGGGGGGCGTCGTGTCTGATGTAGTCAAGGTAGTACTATTTGGAATGTTTGATATTGCTGAGGTGTTTGGTACTTCATCGTCGGTTTTAATAGCAAAGTAGTACGTGGTATTAGCAGTTAATCCACTGACGGTAAATGTTTCACTTGACCCAGCGACACTTGGCACGGGTTCTCCTAACACTTGTGTTGCTGACGCCCAACTTGCTTCTGAGATAAGACTCGTTGAGTACCGAATATCGTATGAAGAGGCGGTTCCACTTGCGCCATCGTCTCCAGGTGCTGTCCATGCCAAATCGATAGTAGTTGCACTCGGATTACTTGCCGCAAAGTTTGAAATAGCATCTGGAGGAGTTGTATCTCCTGCACCAGGCACAATATTTACCGTGGTAGTTGACCCATCAGAAAATGAAAACAGAACGTCAAAGGTATTTCCTGTTGTATCCCCATCAAACCCAAAAAAATCTATAGGAATCACTCCTGATCCTTGACTTAAGGTGACATCGACGATATCAATTTCTGTTCCAGAATTTTGTTTACCCGCGGGAGAACCTGCTCCATTCCAACTCCATACACTACTTCCGTTTATATCAATGTCTTTTATCTGTAGTCCCCCGTCTGTCCATGATACAGCCATTTTATCTATGGTAATATCAAATTCTCCTTGATTTTCAACTGTTACTCCTTGTAATTCTTTATTTCCAGGCCTACCAATTAACGCACCACTGGTATCTGCAAAAAATATTTGCGCTTGTGTAATAAGCCGTATCCAATTGGTAAAACGAGTCACGAGGGTTATCATACGATTGCTTTGCGGTGTTGCCTGCCACGTAACCGTGGTGGTAACAATTTTTGTATTGCTATCGATAGAGTCAATGAATATTTGTCTGGTGTAATTATCGGTAAGATCACTACTCCCAGAAAATATCCAATTTGTCCCTGACACCGTCAGTCCATGTGTGCCATTTTCTAGGTTATCAAAAGAGTTATCTCTCATATTTCGTACGGCCTCAATTCCTTCTTCGGCAATAAGCGCTGCCCGTCCATGAGTACTCGTAGTAAATGTGCTCTGCCTTCCATATATGAGCGCCCCCACCATACCCGTTACCATGAGCCCAAAAATAGCAGTAGCAAGCACAGCTTCTACTAAACTAAATCCTTTATTATTATTGTGAAACAGTTCCTTTTTCATTGATCGAAATTTGCCGATTTTCGTTGGCTTTACTAGTTAATATAAGTGTTCCTGTTGTTTGTACTTCTCCCAATAATGGGGTGAAGTTTATATCTTGTAAACCACTTACCATAATTGCTGATGTAAATGAGGTATTGGTATCTTGGCTATCAGCCCTTGTGGCATAGTTTGTTCCTTTGTACAGGGTAATCGTCCCTGTTGTTACATAAACTCCCCATCCATCAGTGCCATCCATTGCCCGAGCATGAAGCTGAGCTGATCTGAGTGTTTGTGCTATCACTTGTGCAGTCACATCGAGTTCATTTCTTTGTTGAAAGGAATAATAGATAGGAATACCAATACCAGCAATAACACTAATTAATACAACGGAAAGAAGCATTTCAATAAGCGTAAAGCCTTTTTGTGTAGATACATAAAATGTCATACTCATACCTACGGACGAAAATTACCAATCAAACTATAAATAGGTAGAATGACCGCAAGCGCAACAGCCACAACACCAAGCCACACAATAATAAGCAATACTGGCTCGAGTATAACCGTAAGATTTTTGGTGGTGGTTTCTGTTTTCTTTTCAAATAATGCCGATACAGTAAGCAATGTACCGGCAAGTTTTCCTGATTTTTCTCCAGAAAATACCAGTTGTTGCATGGGTAATGGAAATATTTTTTTAACGTGTTTGAATGAACGCAAACTCTTTTTTATGGAATTCCCTTCTTCTACTTCTTTTATCAAATGAGTATATAATTTTTGATATGGTCTAAGTGGTGTGGCGTTGGCAAGTGATTGCAATGCAGAGGTAATAGGAATCCCTGCTTCAAGTAATGTTCCCAGGATATATCCAAACCTAGTCAATTCTACTTGCATAACCAGTTTTCCAACACCTGGCGTATGTAAAATCATCCATTGTCCAATTCGTTTTGTATATTTAAAATAAAATAACAGATATACAATTCCTACAAGCGCCATGATAAGCGATATCACGGCACGAATCCCGTACATCTCAAAAAATTGACCGATAAAAATAACTACCTTCGTTATTGTGGGTAACGTCAAATCTAACTGATCAAATACGCCAGCAAGCTTTGGCAATATAAACCACGAGATACCAATTCCAATCACGACCACAAGAACCAATACAAAAATAGGATACATCATAGCTGAACGTAACCGAGATTTGAATTCTCTATCTTTTTCTTGCTGGACAGAAATAATAACTAAATTTTCGCTCAAACGTCCTGATTCTTCTCCGATTTGTATAAGTGAAATAGTATATTCTGGGAGAAGACGTGTTTCCGAAAGCGCCTTCCACAAACTCATTCCCTCTTCCAAATCTATCTTAAGACGATCAATAATTTTCTTCAGACTTGGGGATTTAACATCTTCACCGATGCCATCGAGGGCATCTACAATATCTATTCCCGAAGCGAGGAGTATACTTAAATTTTCAATAAAAAGATTTTTTTCCTTTCCAATAAAAAATGGGCTACTTCTTCTTTTTTTTTTACGTTTTTTCTCTTCTTTCATACAAACCATTTTTTACCGTTTTTTGGTTATTTTTACCTTATGCTCTGGTGGCGCAGCAACACGAAGGAGCTCCTCTAATGTAGTAACCCCATTGATAACTTTTTGGACTCCATCTTCAAAAAATGAGGTAGCACCATCTTGTCTTGCTGTCTCCCAAATATCTTGCGTAGAAGGATTTTTGAGAATAAGATCTTTCAACCGTGGCGTAACTTGAATAAATTCAAAAATACCAATACGGCCCCTGTATCCTGTATCTCCACAGACATTACATCCATTCCCTTTATATAAACGCAGGGTCTTTTTTGGAAAAAACGGCGCAGATTTTGCAGAGATACTTTTTATTTGTGCAGGTGTTTTATTTATGCTGACTCGGCAATGATCACATATTTTTCGCACGAGACGCTGTGCCACAATAACTTCCACAGTTGATGCCAACAAAAATGGTTCAACACCCATATCAAGCAGCCGAGGAATAGATGTTGGGGCATCGTTCGCGTGGAATGTAGAAAATAGTAAGTGTCCAGTAAGTGCCGCATTGACAGCAATTTCGGCTGTTTCCGTATCACGAATTTCTCCTACAAGAATAACATCTGGATCTTGTCGTACAATAGATCGAAGTCCTGCAGCAAAGGTGATATTTGTTTCTTTATTTACTTGAATTTGATTAATTCCGGTAAGCCGATATTCCACAGGATCTTCAATGGTGGTAATATTTATTTCTGGTTTGTTTATTGATTTGAGGAGTGCATATAGTGTTGTTGTTTTCCCAGATCCCGTAGGTCCTGTTACCAAAATCATACCAAATGGTTTTTTTGCGGCTTCTGCTAATACTTCTTTGTTCTTTTCTGACAGTCCAAGATCCGCAAGACTAAATTGTTTCACATACTGAGAAAGAATACGAATAACAACTTTTTCTCCATCGAGCGTAGGGGCAATTGATATTCTCAGATCAACGGTTCGTCCATTCATTTCAAATCTCATCGCCCCATCTTGGGTGGATGAATGTTCATCTATACGCAACTGTGACTGAACTTTCACTCTGTTTACCAGATTGTCATAATATATTTTTTCAAGAATACCAGTGTCTTTTAGTACTCCATCTACACGAAACCTAATGACCACTTCTTTTTTTCCCCTTGGCTCCATATGAATATCTGACGTATTATTGTATATAGCGTCTTGGATAATGCTATTGAGAATATTAGGAGCTATCTTTTGATTTTGTTCAATAATACTAGAAAATCGATCAGTAAGTGATTTTTGGTATCGAATCAAAATTTTTTCTATATCATTGGGAAGTGAATAGGCAATGATAACTTTTTTCTTCTTTGCAATATTGGCAAATATATCTTTTAATCCTGGCTGTCGAGGATGGTCTGTCGTGAAGGTAACTTCTTTTTTGTCTTCATGAAACAATATCAATCGATATTTTTTTGCTATTGCTTCAGGAACTTTTTTCATTTGTTTTTCAGTTGGTTCTTTGGTGTTTAAGTCTGCATAGGGAAGACCTAAATATTCTGCGACAGATTGCCCAAGTAAATCTTGGGTAATAATTCTTTTTTCCAATAATCCCGCTATTTGATTTTCTTTATATGTTTGTTGTAGCTCTGCAAGATGTTTGCTATTGATATATTGTTCATTAACAAGAATATCTACCATTTGTTTAGTAGAAATTCCGGCTCCAACAATACTATCTTCGTCCGTAGGGATTATTTCTTCTGTATCGGTTGATGACGATTGTTTTTTTTTCTTCCAGCGCATAAGGTGACAGGCTTGTGTGCATTAATGGAGTGAGGACTATTTGAGAGCATTTTTTATATGAGTGACAACGTCATTGATTGGAATATTTGATTTTACAAAATAATCTACGGCTCCGAGTGCTTTTACTTTTTCTTTATCTTCTGCTTGACTCAGATTTGAAGATACAATTACAGGTATACTTATTTTCTTTTTTCTCAGTTCTTCTAAAAATTCAAATCCATCCATTATGGGCATCATCAAATCAAGAAGTACAAGATCAAAATGTCCATCCTTAATTTTGTTAAGGGCCTCTTGTCCATTGTATGCGATATCAGTTTCAAACCCAGATTTGTTTAATTTAAGCTGAAGAGCTGTCGCCATGGGTCTTTCATCCTCGGCAATAAGTATTTTCTTTTTTTTTCCTTCTTTTGGCATAGAAATAGCATAAAATATACACTCACCTCAATGATGAGTTGACCGGCACTTATTGAGTATACCAAATTTTCCAAAATAAATAAATGAAAATAATATGGCTATCATTAGCCCTATTATTTTCCCTTCTCAAGATTCTTTATTTGTTTTTTTAATTCCACCATTTTTACCTCCCGGCCTATCATTTGCTCGTTCATTTTTTCTAATTCTTTTGTTTTTTTATCAGAGATCTGTTTTTCTTTTTTTAACTCTTTAAGTGCATTTTCTACTTTCTTTTTCTCTTGCTCTGCATGTTTTTTTTCTTCTTGAAAGCCTACTAACATCTTTTCGGCGAGTACAATGGCTTGTTTTCTTGATTTTCCCAAGAAAAAAATAATTAATCCAGTTATTACGGATAACAATAATCCAAATATAATAATTATTATACTATATATAATATCATTTTCATGTTGATCAAAAAAATGTTGATTCGGATGTGCTCTCAATTGCCATATTCTTCCTCCAACGTTTATTGTATTAAAAAAATAAAAATTTGGATTATCCTTATGGTATTGGGATTCTTGTACTTCAAAAAATGGTTTATCTTCATCACTATCTTGTAATATAAAATGCATGTCCAATGTGTCAACAAATTGATTCGCAATCGTAGCAAAAAATGTATCAACATCAAACGTAGCAACGATAAATCCTTGAATATTATCCCGTCTTTGTTCAAGTGTATTTGTTTGTACACCATTGAAATATATAGGAAGCACTCCTGATACAATATTTTTCCCATTTTTTTCTAATGGAGTACTCATACTGAGTTTCCCTGTATCTCGTGCTTCTTCAAAAATAATCTTCTGTTTTTGATCTGTCGCAATATCAAATCCCAATAGTTTTTTATTTTCTTGAAACGGTTCTATATATGTAATTACGTAATAATATTCTCTTTCCCCTTGTGGAAAAATGGAAAAATCAGTATATTCTTTTTGTACATGAGACACAAATTCGTCAGTTTTTATAATATATTTATTTGAAGGTTCATCCATTACTCTTTGCACAAATTCAAAACTTTCTATCCCTGGATAATTATCAAAAAGATGTTGTTTGTTTATAAAAGTAGTCCACTCTTGCCGATTTATTTCTTGACTGGCAGCATATAAACCTACATACGATTGTAAAATACTTTTATATGTAGTTACTTCATTTTCGATGCTTTTTGTCAAATATAACGCATCATTAAAAAATTTTTCTTGACTATTTTTTTTCAACAATACTTTTACTTCATATGCGAAGTACCCTGTACATGATAAAATAATTGTTATTAATATGAGTCCTAATATCTCGTATTTTTTTTTATATTGTTTTTTTTCAATTATTATTGGTTCTTTCATATACACACTAATAAAATATTTTTCTACTTGTTATGCGCCGCATCCATACGATTATTGCAGAATAAATTCGTCTGTTATAAATTCTTTAATATTAAATTCATGTGTAATGAATCCTTTTTCTGTCATTTCTTTATAGAGATTAATAAATTTTTCTATATCTATGTAGCCAATATGCGTAAGAGTACTTGGTTTTATGAGTGGAATACTATTTTCTAAAATAAACTTCTGATATGCCATATCTTTATATTCTTCATCGGTAATGTATAACATAGTATCATTAACGGCTTCTTGTGGATTTTCTATTGCTTTTTGCCATCCTTTTACACTTGCTTGTACAAATTTTCTCACTATATTTGGATGCTGTATAGCAAATGATTTTTTTGTTACAAGAATATCGTTTCCTATATTTACTTCATACTGTTCGGGCTGGATAAGGTTATAGGCAATACCTTCTTTTTTAAAATAATACAATTGATCTGTTCTATACAAATCTAGCACATCGGCATCATGATCTATTAAATTATTCCATTCTTTTTTTTCAAAATCTAATACTTTTATATCGACAGTGTCTTTTTCAACACCAAAGGTATCTAAAAGCAATAAATAGGCAAGTTCTTGTTCTATTTTCTTTCCTTTAACACCTAATATTTTATACTGAAAATCTGCTGGGGTTTTAATATTTTTTTCTTTTAGCGATACAAATGCATATGGAGATATTTGAAAAAATTCAGCAACAGCATAAACATCTTCTCCATTATTTACATGGATCATAAATTCTTCAGGACTCATGAGTACAAAATCGGCTATGCCGTTTTTGAGGTAATCGATAGGGTTTGTCTGAAAATTAAATTCTTTAAAAGTGACCGTAAGACCAGCATTCCTATAATATTTTTTTTCGTTCGCCACATACATACCAGCAAACTGTGCTTGGTTGACCCATTTGAGTGCTACCGTAGTAGAAAATCGTGGGTTTATCCTTGTAACTAACCAACTTCCCATCAGGATAATAACAATAACAACGATGATAGTTATGAATAACCGTATATTTTTCACATGTATATACCTTATTTTTTATAAACACTCTTTATATTATTTTACCATAAAAAAAACTTTTTATCTCTATCAGCAAATATTTTTTCTGTTATATGGTGATTACTGCTTATAATAAAAAATATCAGCGGTAACGCTGATATTTTTTATCTTTATCTATTATTATGCTTTTCTTCCGCCTCTTTTTCGTTCGTTTTCTGTAAGCCATTGTTTTCGAATGCGGATGTTTGCTGGGGTAATTTCTAAGTATTCATCTTCCGCAATTGTTTCAAGACCACGTTCAAGAGTAATTTCTACTGGTGGCGTAAGGTTGAGGGCATCATCGGAACCACTGGCACGCATGTTGGTGAGTTGTTTTCCTTTAATCGGATTGACAGCGAGGTCATCCCCCTTGGCGGTGTTTCCAATAACCATTCCTTCATATACTTCCACATTTGGTCCAATGTACAATACCCCTCTATCTTGCAAGTTCGCAAGTGAATACCCGAGTGCCTTTCCAGTAACAAGAGATATCATTGATCCGACAGATCGTTTAGAAATTTCTCCAGAGTATGGACGGAAACCAATAGTTTGTGCCGCCATGATACCTTCTCCTTTGGTGTCCATGATAAACTGACCACGATATCCCAACAGTCCCCGTGAAGGCATTTCAAAAATCATACGGGTTTGCCCAGCTTTGCTGGCCATGTTGGTCATGATTCCTTTTCGTTTCCCCATTTTTTCGATAATAATTCCAGAAAATTCATCTGGAACATCTATTGTTACTTCTTCAAATGGTTCGTGTTTTTTCCCTTCTACTTCTTTGATAATTACTTGTGGTTGACTTACCATTACTTCGTATCCTTCACGACGCATTTGCTCAAGAAGAACGGCAATATGCATTTCTCCTCTTCCTCGAAGTTTAAATCTGTCTGATTCACTAAAGTCGACACGAAGTCCGACGTTTACTTCAAGTTCCTTTTCTAATCGTTCTTTAATTTGACGGCTGGTTACAAATTTTCCTTCTTTTCCGGCAAATGGTCCATTGTTTACAAAAAGATCCATGGCCAACGTTGGTTCGTCAACGTTGATCGCTGGGAGTGGTTCTTGGTCTTCGCTTTTACAAATTGTTTCTCCAATGTCGATGTCGGCAATACCGGCAATCATCACGATGTCCCCTGCCATAGCAGATTGCACTTCTATTGTATCGAATCCTTTAAATTGTTTGAGTTTGGTAATACTTCCTGTTCTGGTTTCTCCTGTTGATTTTTTGATAATGACCTTATCTGCAACGTGGATAGTTCCTTCGTAAATTCTTCCAATGGCGAGACGACCAACAAAATCATCGTAGGCAAGATTAAATGGTTGTACCCGAAGTGGCGCGCTGGCATCATTTAGTGCAGGTGACACATGTTCAAGAATCATGTCGAGAAGCGGTGTCATATCGGTAGAATTGTCGTCGAGGGTCTTCTTGGCGATACCTTCTTTTCCAATAGCATAGCAATATGGAAATTCAAGTTGCTCGTTATTTGCACCAAGGTCCATAAATAATTCCAAAATTTCATCATGTGCTTCTTTGGGTCTTGCTGCTGGTTTGTCTATTTTGTTTAATACCACTAATGGTTTAAGCCCAAGTTCTAGTGATTTTTTGAGTACAAATTTTGTTTGTGGCATTGGCCCTTCTTGGGCATCCACAATGAGGACAACCGAATCAATAGACCGAAGAACGCGTTCTACCTCTGAACCAAAATCAGCATGTCCTGGAGTGTCTACAATGTTGATTTTGGTGTCTTTATAAAAGAGAGTCGTGTTTTTTGCATAAATCGTAATACCACGTTCTTGTTCGAGTGCATTTGAGTCCATGCTTTTTGCATCGTCACTTACCATACCGGTTTGACGAAGAAGTGCATCTGTAAGAGTTGTTTTTCCGTGGTCTACGTGGGCGATGATTGCTATGTTTCTTATTTCCATACGTTCGAATTACTCCGCCAAAGACACCTGCCTGTCGCTAAACAGAGATTAATGGCCTTTGACGAAAAATAGTTATGATCTTTGCAAATTTCCTTCCTGCTCTATTGATATGCCTTCTATACGCAAATAGTCCAAATTGGAGCATTATTAGCATTTTGCAAATGTATACTCTTTGTGTTAATTATGAGTGCATAACTATAGTCTATTTTGGCTTTGTTGTCAATCTTTTATTGTTTGTCTAAAAGCCTCACAATATGTGAGGCTTTCTATGGGGCATTCTTTGCTTTTTTACCAGGCTATCTCTTATGCTTGTTTTTTCCACGCTTGATAACCACCTTTTACGTTAACTGCCGTTTTAAGCCCCATATCTTCGAGCATTTGGCAAGCCTGTTTACTTCTTCCACCGCTTTCACAGTGGATGAAGATATCTGTATAGACTTTCAATTCTTCTGTTTTGTCCATCAGTAAATTCATAGGGATGTTCACTGATCCGGGGATGGTCCCCTCCTGATGCGTTTTTTCATCACGAACATCAATGAGGATGGTGTTTGATTTTTCTAAGAGTTTTGGCAACTCTGCGGGAGATATTTCTTTCATATGTGTGTTATTTTCCACAATTTTCTACTTTTGCTTCAGAGTCGAGAATTTCTTCTTTTGATACTTGATGTTTCATGAGTTCTTCTTTTGGAAGTGTTTGCTCACCAAATTGAAAGACGGCGCTGCCATACTCTTTTGGCTTTTGGTTTAATGGATCTTCAATTAGGTTTCCTTCGTTATCTATAGCCGTAACAGGAAGATCGACAAGTTCGGTGACTCCTAAGCTGGTAAGAAGTTCTTTCCAGGTGACGTCGTCTACATGCACGTGTACTACATTTCCAATTTGATTGTGCAAATGAATACGATCTTTTGGATCAGTTGATTCTTCATGGGCCTGTTCATCATCATGATCAATACTACAAGGAGATAGTTGCATAAATTCTATACCACTATACTCTTGTACTTCTCCATTGACGATAAACGTAAATCCCGTATGGTAATGTGTTCCTTCATGTTCTTCTTCGGCATATTGTTCTGTTTGTTGAGGTTCCACCTGAGGGGACGTTTGTTGTTGATTTTGTATGCTGTTCACAGCACACCCAGACAGTATGCTAAGTGAACCGAGAAAACAACAAAACAATAATTTCTTCATAGACTATAATTTCTTTATTTGGTTATGACGACTGAGGTTAAAAACTCTTGTGTATATTTCCACCCTGAGAGATCAAATAGTTCCCATCCGGGAAAAATTACGTGTGTATCTTGATTGGAAACGATATATATATGTGCAGTGAGTGTTTGTCCCTCTATTGAAGGCTCTGATCCCGTATACGTATAGTACGCATGAAAAATATGAGGATACTCTTCATACTGTTCTACGACGAGTGTTTGTTCGTCCCTATCAAGATATGCTTGTACGGCTTGTGTTGGTGTATCGGCTTGGATTGTTTTCCAACTTGTTACGGGAAAATAATCCCCCGCGCCATTTGGTTCTGAGATGATAGTATCTGACGCAATATGTTCTGGTGGTAACGCAAATGCGACCACACCATCTGTTGCAGTGAAGACTGACCATCCTTGTGGAATTGTCATGTGTTGTTGGTTGGCGTCATCTTTATCTTTTGGATTTAGACATCTTCCTGTTTGTTGATCGTAGGCATCTTTACCAAGTGCATCTGGACAATGACACTGATCGTTATCATACGTACCGCTGCTATTTTCACAATTGTATTGTACGGCTGAACGTAATTTTGTAAGATTCTGATCTTTTTGCATGAGTTCTTCTTGAAGATGCTGCTGTTTTTGCTTATATCCATCTTCCACCAATTTATGTTGATTTTTGGTTAGTTGTATGTATGTTACGGCTGCGGCACTCGTGAAGATGACTCCAGCAATTACCCCTATAGCAACGTGTTTGGTGTTTATCATATATATTTTTATTTTTATGTAAGATAACTGCCAAAACGGATAAAGTGGCAGGTGTACCCACCGGGATTTTTTTGAAGATAATCTTGGTGATACCCTTCAGCCTTATAAAACACGGTAAATGGTTCAAGTGTTGTTACAACGGGATGTTCCCAGCGACCTGATTCATTTACTATTTTTATAAATGCCTCTGCTTCTTTTTTTTCTTCTTCTGATTGATAGAAGATGGCAGAGCGATATGCTGCACCGATATCATTTCCTTGTTGGTTTTTGGTGGTAGGATCATGAGCACAGAAAAAGAAATCTAAGATATGTGCTAAAGACGTTTGATCAGTATCGTAGGTTATTTCTAATGCTTCGGCGTGCCCAGGATGAAATTCATACGTCGGGTTATCATTTTTTCCTCCAGTGTATCCAGCTTCGGTGTCTACCACACCTGGCTGTTTGCGAAACAATTCTTCAAGTCCCCAGAAACACCCACCTGCAATATATGTTTTTTTTATCATATGATTCTTTTTTTCTAAGTTATCACAGCTTTTCTAGGTTATCACAGCATGGATTCTTTTTCTAGGGGGAGAGTGTATTTTTTTCGCCGAGAAAAGAAGGAACATGGGTTGATGAATATAACTCATGTTCCATTTTCTCTTCTGTGTATATTATTTGTCCATCTGCATGTGTTTTTCTGCTGGCATGTTCATTCTTGCCGCAGATGATTTCATGTCTCTGTACTCCTGAAGACTCATATTATTCTCTGCGGCTTGTTGTTCTTCTGTGAGAGGAGCCTTATTTGATGAACACCCTGCTCCCATGAACATAAGTCCTCCTCCTACTAATACGACGGCTAAGATAACGGTTACGCTGTTTTTCATATATAAGATATATAAGATAGATAAATAAATAGAACGATGGATATATGTGTTATATAGTGTTTGTATTAGTTAAGAGTAGATTGTTTTTTTTCATTTGTTTTTCACGAAGTATACTAAACAAGAGCGGGATAACAATAAGCGTCAAGACAACAGAGGTGGTTAATCCTCCAACAACAACGACGGCAAGCGGTTTTTGTACTTCGGCTCCGACTCCTGTGGCATACAACATTGGGAAAAGTCCAATAATAGAGGTACACGCTGTCATAAGTACTGGTCGCAATCGAAGTGTTGCCCCTTCCATTACCGCTTCTTTAATCCCTTCTTTTGTGATTAATGTTTTCTCTTTATTTGTTTCTCCACTATTTTGTTGTTCATCCATGGAAAGAAGTCCAAACTTTTTTCTATAGGCATTTTCCAGATATACCACGATGACTACCCCTGTTTCAACGGCATTTCCAAATAGCGAGATAAACCCAACCCATACCGCGACGGAAAAATTGAAATGGACAGCAAATAACGCCACAATTCCCCCAACCATCGATAATGGAATAGAGAGCATAACAATTGATACTAGTCCAATGTCTTTGTACGTAAAAAACAAAATTAAGAAGATAATTGCGATAACAATTGGCACAATAACTGATAATCGTTTTTTTGCTCGTATTTGATTTTCGTATTGTCCACTCCACTTCACATAGTATCCATTGGGTAGTTCTAAATTTTGATCTAGATAAGCTTGTCCTTCTCTTACAAACGATGCTAAGTCCGTACCAACAACATTCATTTGTACGGCACTACGCATGATTCCATTTTCACTATTAATTGTGGCTGGCCCATTTTCTAACGTGATATTTGCGACTGTGCTAAGTGGAATCATGTTTTCATTTTTTCCTCGGAGCATTAATGATGAGATATCTTCGGTATTTTGCCGATATTGTTGTGCAAGTTTCATCTCTACTCCATATCGTTCTCTGCCTTCAATCGTGTAGGTAATGATGTTTCCACCAACTCCAGCAGAAATAAGTGATAGTGCATCCATCTTTGCAATACCATATTGTGATAATTTTTGTTCATCAAGATCAATATTGAGGTATTGCAATCCGGTTGTACGAATTGCTGCTACTCCTGAAGAACCTGGTACTTGATTCATGAATCCCTCTACTTCAATAGCAAGCTTTTCTAGTGTGTTGGGATCATCACCAAAAATTTTTACTCCTACTTGTGCACGAATTCCAGTGGCAAGCATGTCAATGCGACCAATAATTGGCTGGGTAAATCCATTCCACACTTTGTCAATTTGGATAGCATTATTCATTTCTTTAATGAGTTTTGCTTTGGTCATTCCTTTACGCCATTCAGCTTTTGGTTTGAGGGTAATAAATGTTTCCAACATGGCAAGAGATGCGGGATCTGTTGCGGTATTTGCTCTTCCTGATTTTCCGACGACAGTTTCTACTTCTGGAAATGTCGCGATAATTTCATTTGTTTGGAGGAGCAATTCTTGTGCTTTCCGTTCTGATACATTTGCGACGGTCATTGGCATGTACATGATGGCTCCTTCATCAAGAGGTGGCATGAATTCAGAACCAATTTGTGTCATCAATACTCCACCTAACACCAGTAATCCTCCCATTATGACTACTGTTATTTTACGAAAATGTAATGCCTTCTGTAAGAGTGGTTCGTATACTCGTTTACACCATTTTACGACAACGATGTCATCATCTTGTTTTAATTTCCCTTTCATGAAAAATACCGCCAGTGTTGGCACAAGAAATAACGCAGTAATGAGTGCGCCAAGCATGGCAAACATGTTGGTATAGGCAAGCGGGGAAAATAATTTTCCTTCCATTCCCTCTAATGTGAATATGGGAACAAAAGAAAGGATAATAATGAATATGGCAAAGACAATTGGTTTGCCAACTTCTAAGGTAGCTCCTTTAATTTGTTTTATTCGTTCCTCACGTGTAGTGGCCCCTGTTTCCAGTAAGCGCCTATAGATGTTTTCAATGACAACAATTGCTGAATCAACCATTGTTCCAACTGCGATGGCTATTCCTCCTAAACTCATAATATTTGAAGAAATTCCTCCAATATACATAAGGATGAAAGAAATAATCACTCCTATGACCAATGATACCGCCGTGATAAGTGTTGCACCAAAATTTGCTAAGAATAATGCAAGAATAACTGCCGTAATAAGTAACTCTTGTACTAAAACGTTTTGCATTGTCCCTACTGCACTTTCAATTAATGTTGTTCTGTCGTAAAACGGAACAATATGGACACCTTCGGGAAGTGATGGTTCTATTTCTGCAATACGTTCTTTTACAGCATTAATCACTTGTAGCGGATTTCCCCCATATCTCATGACAATAATACCGCCAACTTTTTCTCCTTCTTGATTGGCGAGTATAGATCGACGGAATGCTCCTGATTCACGTACATCAGCAACATCTTCTAATGTGACAGCAACACCATTCTTGTTGCTTTTAAGTACCATACTTGAGATATCCTGTGTGCTTTCAAAAAATCCAATTCCCTGAATAGCAATTTCACGATCACCAGTATCTACTACTTTTCCAGAAACATTATTATTTCCCATCTTTACCATGTCTATAACGTCTTGAAGACGTATACCATACTGATCTAATTTTACGGGATCTATTCCTATTTGATAGGTTTTTAGATATCCGCCAACCGAAGCAACCTCGGCAACACCTTCAATTCCCCCCAAAGAATATCGAACCGTAAAATCTTGAATTGAACGAAGTTCCGTCAGTGACTTCGTATCACTCTCTAGTGTGTACATGAATACCTGTCCCAATCCTGTTGCATCTGGTCCAAGGATTGGGGTTACCCCACTGGGAAATACATTCCTTATTGTATTTAATTTTTCAGAGACCCGATCTCTTGCAAAATACAGATCAATATCATCATGAAAAATTACGGTTACCATAGAAACCCCCAGTTGGGACATGGCTCGAACATCTTTTACTCCAGCAAGCCCTTGCATGGCAACGGTTAGCGGATAGGTAACTTGGTCTTCAATATTCTTTGGTGTTTGCCCTGCCCATTCGGTCATGATGATAACCTGATTTTCTGATAAATCAGGGATTGCATCTATCGGTGTATCTTTTATAACCCACACGCCCCCTATACATATTGCTAAAAATAGCAACATGGTTATTAATCGATTATCAAGGAACCCTCGAATACTTTTGTTAATCATATGCCACTATTTTCCCCCATAATAGTTGAGAAGGAGCGTGCTACTTTCACTTATTTCACCACTTATTTCAGCAAATTCTCCATCTTCTCCCATAACGTCTATATATACTTTCTTTGGTTGTGCTTCTTCATCTCCTTGTACCCAAAGATAATTTTTGTCATCTTCTCTTTTTAGAGCAGAGGAATCAATGGAATATGTGTCTTTTTCTCCCGTAATAATACGAACCTGTACGCTGGTATGTTGTGGAAATGATAATTCATCATCAATTTTTGCTTGTACCATAATGGTATGAAGTTCTTCATCTATTTGTGGACTAATTCTTGTAACAGTGGCTTCATACACAGTAAGCTCGTCATCTGGCAAAAAAAATTGAACGATATCCCCCACCTTTATGATGTCTTTTTCTCCTTCGGGTAATCCAAATTGAATTTCATTTTTTGCTTTTGCAGAAAGTGATGTTTTTACATCTACCATGTCAAAAGCAGGTATGCTTGTCATAGCAATTTCTCCAACATTTATGCTTCTTTTTGAAATCACTCCACTAAATGGCGCCCTGATAGCACTTCTTCCTTTTTGAACTGCTGTTTTTTGGTAACCAGTGTTCGCTATGCTGTATTGATTTTTACTAGCATCAATTTCTTTTTGTACCACTGTTTTTGCATACGCAATTTCTTTTTCAAATTGGGCAATATTTGCTTCAAGAATTTTTATTTTTGAAGAAACTTCTACATTGCTTTTTGACCATTTTTCATTGAGTAACGCAATTGATGACTGTTGTTTAACCAATTTTTCTTCTAACACAGAAATTTTTTCTCGTTGTTTTACGTCTACTTCTAATAGATTATTTTGCGCTTTCTCGTATTTTTCATTCGCACTATAGAGTTTACTTTGTGCATTTTGTATAGAAATGGCAAGGCTATCTAGTGTCATTCCTGCATCAGCCGATACACCAAAAGAACTATTTACCACTGTTTGCAATCTTTCGAGTAGTGATTCTGCTTGGTCGGTAAGCTGTGTATACATTTCATCAGTTCGATTTTGAGATGCATCAAATATTCGAAGTTTACTTCTATACGCATTGAGCTCGTTTACCACATCATAAAGATCGTTTCGACTAAATACCCAAAGTGATAACGGAATATCATTTTGGGAGATGTCACTAGAAAATCCCACTTTAGAAAATTTGCTTCCACCACCAAGCACTTGCAATGCAACAAGGTGTGTATCATATAGTGCCACCTTTAGTGTATCTTTTGCTTGTGCAACCGTATCTTGTGCTTGCTTTACTGCTACTTTTTCTAATTGTTTGGCTTCTTGGAGTTCTGTTTGGGCTATGTCTAGTTGGTCATATTCAACTTGAATTGTTTCGTCTTCCATCCGAAGCCCTGTGGTATCGTATGTGTTTGTGTAGTTGTCTTGTTTTAATGTTTCTAGGGCAACTTTTTTTTCTTCTAATTTTTGTTTTAAATTTTCTATGTGAGCAGATGATACTGCTGTTGTGTTTTGGTAGTCATCATATGCTTTTTGCATTTCATTCTTTTTAGATTGTATTTCTAATCCTGATTCACTGTCTACTCCTTCTGGAAGTAAATAAGCAAGAATTTGTCCTTTTTCTACCCTATCTCCAATGTCGACAAGAATATCTTCTACAATACCTACCCGCCGTGTATACACGCTTGCGCTTTCATGTGACAAAACTTTTCCTATGAGCAATAATTGTTCATCCTTCATTTTCTTTGGAGAAGTTGTCTTGTATACTTTTGTATCGGTGGTGGTACTATTTTTTTCTTCAGATACTCCCGTATCTGGATTTTTCATGGCAAATACGCCTACTCCCGAAAAGATCAAAAGCATTGATCCAATGATAATTGCTGAAATATATTTTTTTCGCAATGTTTCACGTTTTTTTTGTAAAAACATAATAAAGAGATACGTTAAATAAATAACAAAAAACAAGTACTACAATATACTTGCCTATTTATGTGTATCTCTTACCAAGATTTTGAATGGAGTATTCCGCTAGAAAAAAGAATGGTACGACAAAAAAATTGTATATGTTCCTGAAACGCATATTTCCAGCGCTGCAAGATATGTGACGCTATTCCAGATAAAGATTCCTTTTTACCAATAATGGACGCAAGGAGTATGCCAAATAGGACAATCACAAGAGCAAATAATTCTGTCCCCATTACGGATGGTATATGGTGGCTTAACATGGTATCCATAGCCGTCATAGCACCAGCATAATTTATTGTTGCAGTGATATCCCCACAGCACCCATGATGCATTGCCGCGGTGTCCATTGTTGTTGTCATATCCATGATACCATTGTGTAGCGCCATACCTATCGAACCACCTGCACATGAAAGCAACAAAACTATTGTTATGCTTAATACAACTATGTTGCTCAAAATATTTGTCAGTTTAAGACGTTTCATATTCAACGATAATCATATCATACAACAATTTTTTGATCAATACTTAGTTTTTTACTCTGTGGCGGTATGTGTATATTTATCACTTTTTTATATATATGCTTTATTTGTATACTTACCGCAGCAAGTACGGCTCCGCCCCCATTTGCCAGCATGTCGGTGATGGTATCAATCGTGCCTTTTTGTGCTTTTGGCATGTTGCTGTATTCCATTGCCGTGTCCCACATCCATTCAAATCCTTCCCAGAGTGCTCCAATACATAGGGTACCGAGTATTCCTATTAGGCATATTGTTTTTATTGATAGTTTCTTTTTTTGCTGTGTTGCTATTATCCATATAGCAAAAAAACACAGGAATCCTCCATAGGTATGCAGAAGCAAATCTATATTTCCATGTTCATACAATCCTTTTGCCATAGCAATGATATGAAGTAGGTATAATAGTGATATGGCGCTGTCTATAAGATACTTTTGTGGACTTTTTTTGAATACTGGTGTGGCAAAAATAATCAGGGTGGTAACCATAATAAGCCCCACAGTGACAATACCCACGAGCCAATTCAGGACTATGCAAATATAAAGTGCTCCGATGATACTAAGTATTTTTAAGCATTGACTACTTGTTTTTGCGTGTATTTTATTATTCATATTAGGTAACTTATCAAAAATACGTTTATTCTACAAAGTATTTTACTCTATTGATAGAGTACCATTTCTCTTTCCAGTGTACTTTTTATCTATAAAAAAACCGCTAAATTCAACGGTTTTATTTATGTTTTTTTCTGGAGCCGTCACCCAGGATTGAACTGGGGACCTTCGCCTTACCATGGCGACGCTCTACCAACTGAGCTATGACGGCATAAAAAAAGAAAGCGGGAATAGTATATGTTACTTTTGTGATTTCGTCAACACGGATATTATCCTGCTCTGTCGGTATTCCTTACGACTGACACGTAGCACAATAGACGGTTCCTCTTCCTGCTATTTTTGTTTTGGTAAGCGGATGAGTACAGGTGTAACAAGGCTTTCCTCCCCTGCCATAGACTTTCAAAAATTTGAGGTAATTCCCTTGATTTCCATTTGCATCAACATAATTGTTGAAGGTTGTGCCTCGTTCTTGTATCGCTTTTTTTAAGATGTGTTTGATGGCTTTGAATAGTCGTTCTTTTTCTGTATCTGTAAGTGAAGATACTTTTCTTGTGGGACGAATGCCCGCAAGGAAACATGATTCATCAACATAAATATTTCCAATGCCGGCAATGTATTGTTGATTGAGTAAAAATTGTTTTATGGTGGTATGTTTCCCATCAAGAAGGTTATTGAAAACGTATTTGGTGAATTCGCGTGTGAGTGGTTCTACGCCATAATTACTGATGATGAGATCTTTTGTTTCTTCATCTACCACTTTCATATAGCCAAATTGGCGCATGCAGTTAAAGTATAGAGTCGTATTGTCTACAAAATGGAACATGATATAACTGTATTTTCCTGGGAGGACAAGATCGTCTGAGGAAAATGAATGGCCACCGACGAGAATACCACTCTCTCCCTGGTACATGAGTTGTCCTGTCATTTTTAGATGGACGAGCAAATGCCAATCTCCCATGAGCGCAAAGGATAGAAGTTTCCCGTAGCGGTTAATTTCTATGAATTGGTTCCCAGTGAGAATATCAATAAATTCTTGTGTTGGTTGTTTCACAAGATTTTGCTTTTTAACCTCTACCTGTTTAATATCTTTGTATAATATTTTTTCTGTGAGGTCTCGCTTTATTGTTTCTACTTCTGGAAGCTCTGGCATATAAACAACTTAATTTCTATAACGATAGCAAAAAACATATTTTCTGTACACATCCGTTAGGCTTGACAATTACGCCTTTTCCTATTATAGTTATTAATCACCCTTTTCCAATAACGGAGGTACTGCGATGGGAATCATCATTCCTTTTCCACGTCCTCCGGAACAGGGGGAACAATCACGAGAAGAAAAAATATTCGACGAGGTTTCCCGCCGCTTTCAGAGCAATCTGGATAACGGTGGGAATCCCACCGCGTGCATGAATGCAGCGATTCTGTCAGTATGCTTACTGACTACGGATTGCTGCATGCAAGCATGCATAGTGGCGAGGCTTCGCGATTTTTTTTCATCAAACCACCATAATTGACGACACAGTGAATCCTCTCTGTGTCGTCCTCCCCTTCATCTATTTAAAAAGTCCGTGTCTATATGCACGGACTTTTTTTATTTCTTGTGTATTATGCGACGTCTTCTTGATTACTTGTATCTGTTCCTTTTTTGAGTTGTTCCATATATGCTTGTCTTCGTGCATCAAGATCAATAGGTTCTCCTGTATATGGCGTTTGATTTGGTGTTCCTCCCGCTTTTAGCTGCTCCATATGAGCAGCTGCCTTTGCGGCGATATCTATGGGAGCTCCATTGATATCTTTTTTGGGAACAAAGGATGATATTTTTTCGTTAATTTTATCCAAGATTGCTATATTCATATCTGATTCATCCATTTGACCATCTCGTACTTGCTCGAGAAGTGTTTTGTAATAGCCGGTAAGCTGATCAGCAAGGTTGATTTTTTGTTTTTCATCAATTGTCATTCCTAAAGCAACAGCATCTGCTACGGCTTGTTCAACTTTCCCTCTCGCCATTGCACGAAGTTCATCTTCATTTTTACTTCGAAGAAATTCTCCTGTCATCATTCTAGGAGCATCTCCAAGTTCTTCTTTCGGGATTCTTGCTCCAATTCCCATGCCTTCTCTCATCATATAGTTATATACGTTAATATTACGAGTTATTTATTATATAGCTTATCAAATTATGGAAAACAAATACAATACCCTCCTGAATAAAAGGTATACCAAAAAAGAGCCTTTTGGCTCTTTTTATGTTGTGTTATTTTCCAGAACAGTTTCCACCTTTGCAGCTACCTGCCTTTTCTTCTTTCTTTTCTGAACCACATGATCCACCGCAACATCCGTGTCCTTTGCATGCTTTGCATTTGCACTTTACGATGAGAAGAATGGCAGAAAGTCCAACAAGCACATACACGAGTCTTTCGAGCCATGAGATGCTTCCGAAAATTTTGTTTACAAGGTTCCAATTAAATGCACCAATGAGGCCCCAGTTGAGTCCTCCAATAAGAACCAAGACCTTTGCAATCTTTGTTCCCATACAACATCCACCTTTCATCATATAGTTATATGATTAATTATTAACCCCCCTTATTACGGGGTATTTTCACTATACCACATTGTGCGTATTTTGAAAACAATCCTGGACATAATTCATACTTATGCGGTATGCTTTATATCTATTCTTATTATTTTCTTTTTTATGAGTATCTTTGTTGGAAAACCTGCACCGGATTTTTCTCTTCCTGATCAGAATGGGAATGTCCACAGTCTTTCAGATTATGAAGGGAACTATGTGCTTTTGTATTTTTATCCGAAAGACATGACCGCTGGCTGCACAATTGAAGCACAACAATTTCGTGATCATGCGGCGGAGCTAAAAAAACACCACGTCGTAGTGTTGGGTGTGAGCACTGATAGCGTAAAGAAGCACAAACAATTTGAAAAGAAGGAACAACTCAACTTCCCTATTCTTGCTGATGAAGAAAAACAGGTAGTGAAAACATATGGAGTATGGGTAGAAAAATCAATGTATGGAAAAAAATATATGGGTATTCAACGCGATACATTCTTGATTGATCCTAAGGGAACGATTATTAAACATTATGAAAAGGTAACGCCAAAGACACATGTACAAGAAGTGTTGGCGGATCTTGAACAATAAAGATGCTGCATTATGCAGCATCTTTATTCCTTTTTATTAAATCCTGTATTCTTTCTAGCCAGGTTGGTGGTTTTGTTCTTATCTTTTGTTGTACAATACCAAGTACCCTTTCATGTTCCTTTTTTTGTTCTGGATTATTACCAACAGTTCCACCACGAAAATATCCTGCTTGATTAGATATTATATATTGTTCGTGCGCAACGAGACCTATTGCTGCAGGATTATTATTAAATAATTTTCGCACATTATCATAATAATTATTATTTTTTTCGGTTGGAGGTTCGTATCCCATACGCATCATCATGAATTCTGCAATAAGTAGTGCGGTACTTCCATTTCTATCTACTAATGGATGGATATCTAAAAAATCATTGTGAATCTTTGCCACACCTAATTCATATGCTGTTTTTCCCCACCTGACGAACCTTGCGTCGTTCCAGGTTGGGAGGGATGAACCAGGATATGTTTTTTTGAGGTAGTCAGACTCAATCACCCCAGGGATATTATCCCTGAATGAGTAGTCATACCACCCCATACACCCGGCAACCCCAACATCACCCACAACCACAGACCCACTTGTTGTGAGCGAGTGAATGTTGTGTGATGCGCACAGCGTAGCGAAGTTTTCGTACTGTTTCGCTGCGCTTGTATCGCTTGACCACACATCGTGGTTTCCTGGGACAGCAACTACTGTTCCAGGAAACTCCGAGAAGACCCCCAGACAATCTGCTCTCACCTGAGGACTATTTCCATAGTCACCGCCAAGGATCAGGATGTCATCTCCTTTTCCTCTATCAGTAACATATTTTGAGAGCGCTTTCACGCTATCGTGGTTGCTGTGATCATAGTGAAGATCACTGGTTATATAGATCTTCATCTCATTACCTCCTGATTTTTGAGATCTATGACTATATCTTTTTTCTTATTTAATGTCAAGAATACTATGTGGTATATTTTTTATCCTTTTCGGCATAAGGTACAAAAACGTCGGCTTAAAAATGACATATTTATGGTAGAATAAGCGCAGAAATGCGTGTTTTTTAATTTACAAATTAGTAACTTGATGTGTATGAGTAAAAAAAAAGAGATTTTGTG
>Ga0210057_1001142_pt1 | contig 41117 bp, 42 predicted proteins | sample CryGeyCG2114_010_2_FD_183968 | JGI IMG/M metagenome (GOLD analysis project Ga0210057, IMG submission 183968) | Groundwater microbial communities from aquifer - Crystal Geyser CG10_big_fil_rev_8/21/14_0.10 (SPAdes) (version 2) | ecosystem: Environmental > Aquatic > Deep subsurface > Groundwater ... | reverse complement strand
ACATTTCATTCGTATAAAATGTTCCTTGTGAATGCCCCACCAGAAGTATTTTTTGCGTCTTCAATTCAGGGTGAATTTGCATCAAAATTGTATCTCTATCAAAGGTGCTTACCGGACTATCAAATGCTTGAGAAGCAGCCTGCACCAAATCACCCACCCCCGCTAAATGTGATTCGTTGTAGCCAAGGTAGAAATTTAAGTTTGAGATTTTATTGTCCTTACTAAATGCATTCTCGAGAATATGCTTATTAAACTCTGCTTGCTCTCGACTCGTAAAAATTCCATTTACATAGACGATAGAGTAACCATCATTAAGACATTTGGTGAAATCTGCATGCGAAAACGGGGCCAGAATTACCGTTCCGAGGAATAGTACAAAAATAATTATTGTTGTTTTTGCTTTGAAAATCATTTAAATGCTAAGTCACAATTTCCTTTTCCTCCACTGGCATATGGTGCTTCGTATGCTTTTAAAGATTGTTTTCTGTTTTTCCGTTGATCTGTGTTAAGTGTTAAACTATCCACTTCAGCAATCAGATTGTCTGCCACCTTTATTTGGTTTTTTATATCATCAAATTCATCAAAAGCAGTGTCGATCACACAACCCGTTCCTCGACCACTTAACTTTACTGCCGCTACCCATGTTTCGGAATTAAAGACCTCGGTTAGTTCTAGCTGCAAAGCCATTGCATATTGCAGAAGTGCCGCGCGTATCTTTATATCGTTCGGATACCGCTCAAAAATCGCCAACTCAACGTCGTCTCGGATACCATTTTGATTGGCATCTATTCCCTCGATAGTGGCGTCGACAAGTTTTTCGTCGGGAGCTGACGGGAGGTTCTCTCCCGTTACATCCTTCAGTGCAAGGTGTTGTGATTGGATTCTAGCAATAGCTTCAGCTGTTCTTTCTTCTTCCGCAACAAATGGAATGCGGTAAATGATAAGTCCGACAAACGAAATAGCCACAACTAAGACGAGCCACATACCTATCTTTAGTATCTTAGATGACACACCTTTATTTAATTCATTTTTTACCATCATACTGAGTGCATCTTTCTGTTTACACAAACAATAGCACTGTTACAAGTCCTCTATTTTCCATACTTCTGAGTAAGGGTTTTTTATGAAAGTAAATAAAAACCCAGCACCCTCACCCTTAAGGTCTTTGGTTTTAAATTCATAACTCGTCTCAGTAAAATAACTTCCCTCGCCACCCATCTCAATTGCTTCAACTATTAAGGAAATTACATTATTTTTCTGGGCTGTTTGTAGAGAAGTATATATTTTTTCCTGCTTCTCAACTAAGAAATACTTTGAAGCAAGTTCTATATCCCCCTCTGCCAAAGCATCGTGGAGAAGCCTGAGAGTCTCCTGTGGTGTGTCGCCTCCGTAGGTGTCATTCGTGTATGCCTCTTGGAGATTTTCGACGTAATTTTCTATATCTGCTTCGCTTCGAGGCTCTTCACTAAGCCATTCCCCGAAGTCTTCATACGGCACAAATGGTTCTTCCCTATTCTGATACCAGTAATACGCTCCCCCGCTAATTGTGAGGATGACAGAAAGCGCAACCCAGAATCTGATAGAGAACATATATTTGATTGTATGCCAGAGCACAAAGCCAACCTAACCGCAATGGGGATAGTGCGTGGATAATATGGGGAAAACAATCAACTCATTCAGATGAATGAGTTGATTGTTTTTACTCCTGACACTCCCCCGCCTCACAAACAGAGGCACTCTGCCCAGCCGCCGCACCTGAGTCTGTTTGCAGTTCTTTATCAAGCGAACCGACATAGACCATAATTGCAAAACTTGCGGCGACTATAACCACGAAACCGACAATAAATTTAAGCGATGAAGAATTAAACATTTATTTTAATGGGAGTGATTTGATAAGCGCCTCAATTGAGTTAATGAGGTTCCCGTCGCCGAGTGCTTGGGCAATTTTAAGTGCTTGCACGTACGTCTCCTCTGCCAATTGCGGCTTATCATTAAGGCGATAGTACTCCCCGAGCGCCATCAAGAGCATGATATTCCCCGGATTCTTTGCAAGTCCTTCCTCGAGCACATCAACCGCAAGCGTTGAACCCTGCTTGTATGAGTAGCGATACAACTCATGGAGCCCCGTAAAGTGCTGCGGATCGGGAGAAAGCTCTATTGCCTTTCTGAAATACTCTTCTGCTTTTGGGTAATTTTTAAGATACAAGTGGTAGAGATTCCCTAAATTGCCGAAACTGATACTTGCTCTCGGCGATGCCTCTGTGAGGTACAGCCATACCTCTTCCGCCCCCTTATAATCACCTACGGTTTTATACAGCAAAGCAAGGTCAAGCCATTGAGCGAAGAGAGTCGAGTCTTCCGTAAGTTTCTTGCGGGTATCGTCAATTTTCCCTTTCATTGTCGCTTGCGTAGCCGGATCCATTCCGCTCTCATAGGAAACGACTCGCGTAAGTGACGGGTGTGGAATGTCAGGATTATCGACAAGCGGCTCCGCTCCAATGACGACACCGCCCGCACTCGCGCCTCCGTCATTTCCTACAGCGTCTTTGCCGGTGCTGTCTTGAGTTATGTTGGTGTCTTTGTTTTCAATACTTTTTGGTGAAAGATCAATCACAATGTAATAGCCAAGAGCAATTATAAGCAGCGTTGCGATACCAATACCAATAAGGTATCCGTACTTCTTTGATTTACTTTCTTTTTGAATTTGTGTGTTTTCTTGATTTTCTGTGTTTTCCATACCGGCTCATTTTAACCAAAAGCAGGCTCTGTCACAACACAAAAAGCCACTCTCGAAAGAGTGGCTTTTTGCTTTGTAGTGAGTGGTCCTCTTGCTAGCCGTGGCTAGAGAAGAGTCGTGTTAGCGACCAGCTACTACTGTGACACAACCTCAGCTGTCATGTTCGATCCTGGGAGGCCCGGAATTCCGTAGCCGTTTGTCCAGTCGTTATCGTTCATACCAGCGGTCGTCGTTGAGTTAGGCGACCAGATGAAGTCGTTGTGCGTGTCGTTCGCAAGCGCGTGCACCGTGTCTGAGTGCAGGCTCGCCATAAGCGTGTTGAACGTGTTTCCACCAGGGTATGCAGCGTCTCCCTCAAGCTGTGTTGAGACTGACGCGCCCGATGCAGAGTTCGCAACCGTACCGCGGACCTCGAAGTAGCGTGTGCCACCTGCTGGGACCTGGATGGTTGTCGAAGCACCTGCGCTGGTGTTCGCGTAGAACGGAATCTGGCTTGCAGCTGTTGCCCATGCTGTCTCGCCACCGCCACCGAAGGTGACTGCGGATGACTCCATACCACCGTCTGAGGCAAGGCCAGAGACAATGTTGCTGAAGCCTGAGTCAGTGTAGGCGTAGATGTTTGCCTGTGTCAGGTTCGCGGTCGTCGTTGAGAAGACGAGTGTGAACTTGTGGATTCCGATAGGGCCAGCGGAGTTCGCTGTAACGCTAAACCGCAAGAGTGGTCGCTCACCATTTGCAAGCGTGTTGCTTGGAAGTGAGAGCTTCGCAATCGTTGGGTATGAACGCTGCATGCGTACACCTGCTGTTGCGGTATCAGCTGATGAACCGGAGGTGATTGAAGCACCTGATCCATTACCTGTACCTGCTGTTGCGTAGGTTCGGTCACCGTCGTAGTCGATCTGGATGAGCGCACCTGCCTGACCAGCCTTGCCGGTTCCGATAGGAGAGAGATCTGCCTTGACGGTCAAGATCTTGCTGTCATCCTTCGGAATCACGAATGTGCCGGAGAGGGTTGATGTCGCAACGGTGTTTGTGCCGGTGAAGATAGCTTCACCAACCTTTGTTGCTCCGTCCCAGAGAGTGACCTTTGTGAGGTCAGACGCTGATGAAGAAGCGGTTGCGGATGTGAGCTGGAGACCGAGTCGTGTGAGGGTGATGTCCTCATTTGAACCGGTGAACTTCAAGTAGCTCACGACAACATCAGACGTTCCTGCTGCTGCCTGTGTGTACGATGGGCTTGAAGGATCAAGCGCCACTGTAAACGATCCGTTTGCAGCTACTGTCATTGTGCCGCTGTTTGTGTTTGCGGCTACAGATAGCTCGATGGTTGAACCTGAGCCAAGACCAACACCCTGCATAGTATCACTCTCATGGATTCCCCATGCGAATGTGTCATTTGCTGTAGCTGATCCTGGGATATCACACTTCAGTGCAACGCTCTTGATGGTGCCCTTAGGAACAAGGAGACCGCCTGAAACTGCGTTGAGTGTGAAGGTGTATCCGGTTGCTGTCGTTGATGGGTCAACAGCAGAACTGTTGAGTTGTGTGCTTCCGTCGTAGAGGAAACAGTTGTTGAGGTCAGTTCCCGCACCAGTCTCCGTGTATCGGAGCTTAAGGCTTGAGATCTTGACATCCTCACCAGAACCAGATGCATCAAGCTGGAAGTTCGCGAATGTGAATCCGGAAGTACCTGCTACAACAGTCTGAGATGCTGGCGTTGAATTGACAGTGATCGTCGTCGTTGCTCCCTTAACAGTCATGGTATTACCCGAAACTGCTGTAGAGAGTGCGGAGAGCGATACAGTGTCACCTGTTGACTGACCGGTAATGTTAGTCCAGTCCGTTGACGGAGTTGTTGAAGCGACGATTGTATCGCCGTCAGCGAAGTCTGTCGTGAGCTGTCCCTTAAGGGTAAGTGTGGTTACCCCTGTTGGGAATGTAACAGTGTCGGTGAAGGTAATCTTGCCTTCAGGGTCAGTCGTGTCCGTTGCGTCAACTGGGCCGGCGAGCACGGTGCCGTTCTGGTCAACAAGCGTAATGTTGTCGATGTCAGATGCCTCGTTGCCGGTTGCCATGACGTAGAACACCATCTGCTGAACCGAAATTGGCTCACCGAGGATGTTTACCTCAAAGCCGCCGAGTGGCTGGTTCGGAACATTAATGCCAATGTTCTGTGCTGGAATCGAGTTTGCACGCGATACCGATGTTACAGAACCTGCACTAATTGTGTTGGTTGTACCGTCAAACCAAGGCGTGCCAGTCGTGAACTGCGATGTTGCAGCTGCTGCAGTTGCAGTTGAACCAGCGGAACCGGTAATGCCGTACCCGAAGGTTTCACCTGTGATGTAGAGGTCAGTGTTCTTGTAGATATCGAAGATAACAGTTCGGTTTGAACCGCTCACAATATCTGCCGAAATACCAATCTCTGCATTAAGGCCCTTCTTGATAACAACACCACTGCCAAATGTAGCGGTGTAGTACTTACCATCAGCAGAAACTACTGTTGGGTACTCTGTGCCGTCAACATTTACGACCACATTTGCCAAGTCATCTTTAGACGCAGAACCTGACTGGTTCCATCGAATGCTTCGAACACGGATGTCCTCGGCTGAACCTGCAGTTACGCGAATAGATTGGAACTTGTGCTTTTTGGTGCCGATTTCCATCGCAGTATCCTGCGAGTTAGGATCATCAACTCCACGGTTTGTGGTAGCTGTACCGATGGTAAGAGATGCATTGATGGTATGCCCTGCACCAGTGATTGGAAGTGATCCAGACACCGTTGCTGAGGTATTGACACCAACAACATCAATTGAGGCAACCTGCCCTGCTCGGGTAGAGTTGTCTGCTGCCATGTTTCCGGCAATGGTGAATGTCTTGCTGGTACCTGCCTTAACTGTCACATCCTCACCAACAGTTGCCTGGTGGTTTGAATTGAATGTCTTGGCAATACCGAGCTGATTTCCACTTTCATCGAGAACGACAACACCGGCGAATGCAGCGTCAGCCGCAAGCCCTGTGCGCTCTACAACGAAACCGTTAATGACAACGTCGCCATCGTTTCCAGCTGTAACGGTCACATTCGTGAACGGTAGGCGCGCTGCTGATTCTGGAGCAAGCGAATTAGCTGGCTGAGTTGGCTTTGAAACCGTAACTCCAGTTCCAGTTGGAGTTGGGGTTGTTGTGTCACCACCGTCGCCGGTAGAACCACATGATCCTGCGTTGATGGCGTTAGCCTTCGCGCGTGAAGATGCTCCCCAGTATCCAGTACCCTTTGAAAGTCCCACCGGAGCGAGAACTTCTGCTGTGTACTTGTCTTGGAACTTGATTACCGCTGCCTTGGTTCGAGAACCAAAGTAACTTGTCTCGTATCCAGGTGCTCCTGCATCTGGTGCTGACGCGATCTGCGTGTCAGGGTCAGAGTTGAGGAACTTCTGGATGTTCATAATGTCTCCACCAGAATCACCTTGTGAGTGACTCTGCGTGAAGGTTACCCCACAGAGACCAACTCCTGTTGAAGTTCCGGTTCCGGAACCTGCTCCAGGTGTTGCCTGTCCGCGAAGTGAAGCTTCAACGTTAGCGTACGTCGTTGAGTCGACGCCGAACGATGAGAGCAGTGAGAGGATCGCGCTAATTTGATCCTCCGTAAGTGCGTGTGCTTTCGAAGCCGAAACCGCGAAAGTTACACCGAAGATCATTGCAAAAGCTACTGCCACTGCAACAATCTTGTGAATTGCTAATGTTTTATACATGTTTTGACCTTTTTATCTTTTCCTATAATTACTCGCCATGATTAATAAATGGAAGCGAGCAATGTATAGGCACGAATATACCCAGTCGACCCAAAGTACATTCGAACCAGTTGCCCAACACCTCTCCTTAAAATAAGCAGAGGGTCAAGCTGTGTAATTGTAACTATCCCGCCCTTTCTCAATGGTATCGACACGAGAAAGATGTGCAGGCTAGTTGGCAGATGTTAGACCGCGTGTCTGTCTTTTTGCTTCCGTAAAGGGATATGTTCAGTAATGCAGAAAACTCTATAGATGACGAGTAGATCGCCAATCTATTACACGGGAATATTCAGTTTTCAAAGTTCATTCCCCTGCTGTCGATACTTCTCATCGCACAGTACCGACACTATACCTAAACTAGGTACAATGCCTTGACACTGATTATACGGTGGAAAAATACTGCAGCAAAGCGTGTGTGTGGATAAAAGTGGCATAACTTCAGTGAAAAATCACAGAAGAGTGCTACTTTCTGAAAGTTTGAGAGACTCTTAATTCAAGAGCGCCTCCCTATATAAGATGTGTATGTGGAGAGAAACACAAAAAGCCCAGCTATTGCGAGGCCTTTTTTCTGTCTCATTTCCACACAGAAGAAGCGTATCGAGAGCACCGTTAAAAGTCAACAGCATCGAAAAGGCTGCATTTTTTACAATAAAAACCTATTTTGTCAATCTTTACGCAAGAGTATAGGTACTCCATCGGCGCTCCCCTTCCTTGTGTAAAAGACCGTCTGCAACCATTGCCACCAACTCCCGCTGCACTGTCTTTGAGGAGCACCCCGGTATAACAGAAAGAGCGTCTTTTACAGTAATCCTTGGTTTGTCTTTAAGGAGTCGAAATACTGCATTCCTTCTTTCGTTCTGTGTTGTGTTTTGTCTTTTTGAAGTTTTAATGACCTGTTTTTCACTTACACCCAATGATGTCCTATTACTTGTCTTATATGAATGTCTTTTATCTACAATGTCCTTTTGGACATTTTGCGGGAGATCTGTCTCAAAGAAATTGCTGTGAAAATCAACACCCTCAGATTCAGGGACATCTTCCACCTGTCTGAGAAATACACAGAGCTTATTCATCTCCCTTTTGAGGACTAAAAGATTTTGTTGAGACATGTATCCCGCCGCATTGAGCATTTCAGTAAGCGAAGATAGTTCATAGAGCTTTGCAATAATCGTATTTACAAATTCCGGTCCGACACTGCGAAAGCCGGAACGCAATTCAAGGACATTCGATAGCATACCGATAGATTTGTCCCTTATAGCTCGGCGGATCGGCTCCTCTTCAGGGACACAATTTGTAACAAGATGCAATGCGAGAGATAGCCTTTCCATTTTTTGATACACAAATACCGCAGCCTTATTGTTTCCAAATGGATTGGCACTGCGGTATTCCTCAAGGTCATTTTCCTTATTGGACAGTTTTATGTCTTTTTCTCTGTCCATGACTTTGTCTTTTAGAATATGTCCTTTTGTTTAGGACAAAATTATACGTCCATTATATCGAGTGTATGTCCTTAATCAAGCGTGCAACATACCCATGCCATAGCTTTTTCCAGCAATCAAATTTTCATTCATACACGTGTTCACAAAGGGTGTTTTGTCGTTTGCTATTAGGGACGTACCTGCCTGCCGGCAGGCAGGAAATGAGAGGGATGCCAAGCCAAAGGCTTGAACATTTCCGAATCGAGGAGCTAATATAATCCCTCGTGGAGAATCTGCGAGGGATTATATTGCTGTTGCGTGCTATCATTGTTAGGCCTCTATGGCTAAAAAGAAGAAGAAAGAAAAAGAGAACCGCATTAGCGCAGTATTTGAAGATCTACGGGAAGACACTCGCGCAGGAATATGGGGAGTCCTGCTTTTTGTTGTTGCTATTTTCCTTGTCCTCTCAGCGCTTGGCTATGCAGGCATTGCCGGAAACGCCTCATATGACGGGCTTACCTACCTCTTCGGCATTGGTTATTTTCTCCTTCCATTTCTCGCCCTTCTCATCGCACTTTCATTTTTCCGGGCATTTGATAATCCTTTCACGACCCTCAAGGCAATTACTGCCGCTATTTTTCTATTTTCCGGACTTGGCCTTATTGAAATGATTATTCCTGAGAGGGGCGGACTTGTTGGTTCTCTTGTTGCCTCCCCGCTCGTCTCATATTTTGACTTCTTTGGAGGAATTCTGATACTCGTTGCCCTCACCACCATCTCTCTTCTTATTACTTTTGATGTCCGTCCAACATTCGGTATTGAAACGCTCCACCACCTCTTTGGCAAACGGGAAGACGAAAGCCTTGGAGACGATGTTTCTATTGGTGGTATGACCGAGGAAGAGGATGGTGATGAGGAAGAGGAAGACGAGGAAGACTACGAGGAAGAGGAAGACGAAGAAGAAACAGAAGAAGAGGAAAGTGCTGGCTTTTTTGGAATCGGTAAAAAGAAAGCTGTCGGGCTCTCGGCGAGTCTTAATCCGTATGAACCGCCGCCTCTCTCCCTTCTTGAGAAAGACAAAGGCAAGCCTGGTGTCGGTGATATTAAGGCAAATGCAAACATTATCAAGCGCACCCTGCAAAATTTTGGGATTCAGGTGGAAGTGGACGAAATATCAATCGGCCCAACGGTAACGCGTTACGCACTGAAGCCTGCCGAAGGTGTGCGTCTTTCAAAAATTATCGCCCTCCAGCACAACATGGAGCTTGCGCTTGCGGCATATCCGGTTCGTATTGAAGCGCCCATTCCTGGAAAATCATTAGTCGGTATTGAGGTGCCGAACACATCAAAGACGACACTCGGGCTTGCTTCGCTCTTTTCGTCTCCACAGTATAAAGAATCTGATAAGACACTCCTTGCTGCTCTTGGAAAGGATATTACCGGTCAGGCGCATTTCGCAGATCTCGCAAAAATGCCACACCTGCTCATTGCTGGAGCAACCGGCTCTGGTAAATCGGTAATGATTCACGACCTGGTCATGTCGCTTCTCTACCGAGCCTCGCCCGAACAATTGCGTTTTGTGATGGTTGACCCGAAGCGTGTCGAGCTCACTCTTTACAACAATATCCCGCACCTTCTCTCGCCTGTTATTACCGATGCGAAGAAAGCCATTCTTGCACTGAAGTGGCTCGCAAATGAAATGGACCGCCGATACGATGTGCTTGAGACAGAGCAAGTCCGAGACATTTCCTCATACCACAACACCATTCTTGCTCCAGCACTTGAGAAAGCGAAGAAGTCTCCCGATGAAGAGGCGGAACTGCCGGAAGCAATGCCGTATATTGTGCTCATTGTCGATGAGTTGGCGGATATCATGCAAGCCTACCCGAGAGAACTCGAGGCCGGTATTGTGCGCCTTGCACAAATGAGCCGCGCTGTTGGTATTCACCTCATTCTCTCTACACAACGGCCGAGCGTTCAGGTTATCACCGGGCTGATTAAAGCAAACATTCCGGCGCGAATTGCGCTTCAGGTGGCGAGTCAGATAGACTCACGCACTATCCTCGATATGGGCGGCGCGGAGAAACTGCTTGGCGCGGGAGACATGCTCTACCTTTCATCTGACATGGGCAAACCTCGGCGAATTCAAGCACCGCACCTCTCTGAGAATGAAGTGAAAAGTGTGGTGAAATACCTTAAAAAATCATACGAGGACGAAGTGCCTGATGAAATCGATTTTGCTGAAGCAAAAAACATCGGCTCACTCGTATCTGAATCGCTGGAAGACGATGACGACGACCTCTACGATGACGCCCGCCATGTGGTTATGGAGGCCGGCAAAGCGTCTACCTCCTACATTCAACGAAAACTTCGAGTTGGGTACGCCCGAGCGGCACGACTGATGGATATGCTTGAAGAACGCGGCGTCATCGGTCCGGCTGATGGATCAAAACCAAGAGAAGTGCTGATTGGCGGCGACTCAGACCTCGATAGTGATTCAGAAGAAGAGTACAACGAGGGAACGCAGAGTTAGTATGGCAGCCGGGCGATTGCAGACAAAAATCTTTTTCTCTCTTGTTCTTGTACTCATTATCGGAGGGTACACGCTCTACGAGATGCGGAATGTAATTCTGGGTCCGACTGTTTCAATCTCTTCCCCTGCTACTGGCACACGAAGTACAGAGCAACTCATTACGGTTGAAGGTATTGCTCGGAACATTTCCAGAATTTCTCTTAACGATCGCCCTATTTTTGTCGATGAAAGTGGCGTATTTAAAGAGCAATTGCTGCTCCCCTTTGGCTACTCTATAATGACTCTTAAGGCATCAGATCGATTCGGGAGAGAGACCATCAAAACACTCGAACTTGTATATCAGTAAACACCTAATACTATGGCGGCAAAAAAGGCAGCGAAAGAGGCAAAGAAAACAAATCACGGCAACGTCGACGCGGCAATTGACGAAATAAAAACAAAATTTGGCGATGAAGCGATAATGAAGCTCGGTGAAAAACCGAGGGTAAATGTCGATGCAATTTCAACCGGTTCAATTGGTATTGATTGGGCGCTTGGTATCGGTGGCTTCCCGCGCGGGCGCATCATTGAAATTTTCGGTCCGGAATCATCAGGAAAGACAACACTTGCCCTTCAGACTATTGCGGAAGCCCAGAAACTTGGCGGTGTCTGCGCGTTTATCGACGCGGAGCACGCAATGGATCCCGAGTACTCAAAAAAGCTTGGCGTAAAGATTGAGGACCTTCTCATATCTCAACCGGATACCGGCGAGCAGGCGCTTGAAATCGTCGAGAGTCTGGTACGCTCTGGAACACTCGACGTAATCGTTATTGACTCCGTTGCCGCCCTTACGCCAAAAGATGAGATCGAAGGCGATATGGGTGCGACGCACGTCGGCAAACAGGCACGCCTCATGAGTCAGGCGCTTCGAAAACTAACCGCCATTACCGCGCGCTCGAAAACTGTTGTTATCTTCATTAATCAAATCCGTATGCAGATTGGCGTCATGTTTGGCAACCCTGAAACAACGCCAGGAGGCAAGGCATTGAAATTCTACACTTCGGTTCGTCTCGATATTCGCCGTATTGCTCAGATCAAAAAAGGCGACGAGGTAATGGGCGGCCGCCACCGCGTGAAAGTCGTCAAAAACAAAGTCGCGGCACCATTCCGGGTTGCTGAGTTTGACCTTATGTATAACGAAGGAATCTCGCGCGAAGGAGAGATACTCGCTCTCGGCGAGAAGCTGGGAGTCGTACAGAAGTCAGGCGCCTCGTATAAATTTCAAGACCAGTCACTCGGCCGCGGATACGACGCAACACGCGTGTACCTGAAAGAAAACAAAAAGGTAGCAAACGCAATACTGAAAGAAATCCGCAAAGAGCTTGGCAACTAAAGCGCGTGCGCAAAACCTCCTACCGAGCTTCGCAGACTGTCACGCACAATTAAAACGAGTGCGATAGCGATACCAAAGAGAGCTGCCTGTACCGCAATCTCTGTATGCAAGAACGCATAGCTCATAAATGCGTAGAGCTCCGAGAGAGAATCAGGCATATTGGCGAATACGTCCTTCACAGAGACGAGCGTGAATATTGAAATGAGAAATACCGCAAAAAAGTAGCATTTCAAAAGCATCGGTGAGAGCACCTGCTTTAAGTAGTATGTGCGCTTTACGCGCCTCAGTATAGTGTGTGTCAGTTCTTGTTCATTCATATAACAAATGATTCTTCGACTTTCTTAAATGCTTCCTTTGCCCTGTGGACTCGAGTTTTAATAGCACCAACTGAAACTCCTTCTTCTTTCGCAATATCTTTTTGCGGCTTTCCTTCTATGAAATGTTGCTCCAGTACCCGCGCAAGCTGATCCGGCATCTTTGAGAGCACTGAGACAAGGTATTCAGAGAGTTCAAATTTCTCAAACTGCATGCTTGTATTATCCGGAAGCATCTCGTAGAACTCAGGATCGAGCTTTATGGTTGCACCCCGCTCCTTTTTGAGTTTCTGGTAGCGGGTAAATGCCGTATTCATGAGAATTTTATATCCCCACGATTTAAATGATGCGCCCTCAATCACCTGGAACTTCTCCGCATTCCTGTATATCTTTGTAAACGCTTCTTGCACCACCTCTTCCGCGTCCTCCCGATTGCCTAAAACCGACTCTGCTTTTCGTACAAATGCGCTCTGATACCGACGCAGAATCTCTCTGAATTGATCAGGGTGACGCACAGAGAGAGCAAGCACGGTCTCGTCATCCATGTGCTCGAGTGTCGCTGTCTCTGTATGTGTATCAAGTAATCCCATAGTGAGGTCTGGAGGCAGAGCACTCTGCCTCCTGCCGCCTCATTTATGCTAATCGACCTGGAGCATTTTTGAAAGCCCTCCCTATCTGCACAGCGCTCTTTGGGCTACTCGGCTTCACCTCGGCATCGTCGCGCCGCCAGCGCGCCTCTGCCTCCGATTCGCAGCTCGCCAACAAAACATCGCTGTTGAATTGGGAACCCGGCTTTTAAAAATGCTCCCATACTCTCTGCAACAGGAAAATTCGCGAAAGGTTACATACTGTGGTAAAACTATCCGTAGAAAAATGGGGGTGCTATGAAAACGGTAGTCCACTTTAACTGGGCATCTTGGAATGAAAAACACTTCCCGTGGTTTGCCCATCTCGATGGGATGACATTTCCCGTTATCGGCGGCAGGTCCAATGACAGGAATGGCACACGGGAGCACAAAATACAGTTGACCGCGGAGGCTGTGGAGTTGTTGCGAAGCAGGAATTTCAAGGTCACCGATATCCAAGAGCGGCAGTGCCGGTCGCGAATACTTCCGCACAATGTTCTCTATATTCCGGAGGAGTTCTGCACGAACCCCTTCGAGTAATTCAGGCGCCCTTCCGGGGCGCCTTTCCTGTGCTATACTCTCCCTGCTAAGACATTCCGTATGCTGAATTACAACGAAATACAGTCCAAAAAGACAATCATCCTTGACGGTGAACCCTACATCGTTCTTTCCGCACAGACCGTCAAGAAACAGCGCCAGAAGCCAACCAATCAGACCAAGCTCAAAAATCTCGTCACCGGTTCAGTCGTCGAGCGGACATTCCACCAGAGCGATAAGGTAGACGAGGCTGATATTGAAAAGAGAGAGGTGAAGTACCTCTACTCAAATAAAGGAGAGTCGTGGTTTTGCAATCCAAACAAGCCGAGTGACCGTTTTTTGATTGACGCGGAGCTTATTTCAGATTCTCTCCCGTACATGAAGGAGAATGAGGTAGTTGAAGCGCTTGTGTTTGATGAGAAAATTATCGGCGTCAGCATCCCTATTAAAGTGGATTTAAAAGTTACTGAAGCACCGCCGGCCGTGCGCGGCGACACGGCGCAAGGAGGTACCAAGCAAGTGGTACTTGAGACAGGCGCCACGACAATTACTCCCCTTTTTATCAATGAAGGAGACGTCATACGCATCAATACTGAGACTGGTGAGTATGTTGAACGTGTAGGGAAAAAGTAAAAAATCGACTCATTCAGATGAATGAGTCGATTTTTTACTTCTCTCTTCGGTGTATTTACCGTGACACGTACGGCAAGAGCCCCATAAAGCGCGCTCGCTTTACGGCCTGCTCAAGCTGCCGCTGATGAGTCGCCGAGAGGTTAGTCTTTCGCCGATTCAACAGCCGCCCGTGCGGATTGAGAAATCGCTTAAGAATGTCGACATCTTTATAGTCGACATGCTTAATGCCGTGTGTTGAAAAATAATCACTAGCCATCTTAGATTTGCTTAATGAATGATAATAAGTTGAGAAAATCTGTGACCCCGTGAAATCTGGTGATGGAAGGACAGCGAAGCTGCATTTCACTGGGGGTATTAGAATGGTATGTCTTCAGGGTTAATATCTTCGTCTGGATACTCAATTGTATCCCCGCCGCTTGCTTGTTTCTGCGAAGCATCGCCACCACCTTCAAACTGTGGGGCGCTCTCTCCTGTATTTCCTCCTCCGGCAGAACGCGGACCAAACTGTACCCTGTCTGCGACAATCTCTGTCCGGTACTTTTTCGTGCCGTCGCTTTCCCAACTGCGGGTCTGCAGCCGCCCTTCAACGAGAACACTGCTGCCCTTTTTTAGGTACTGCGACACCGTTTCTGCCTGGCGTCCGAAGACCACTATATTGTGGAATTCTGTCGCCTCTTGCTTCTGACCGCTCTGGTCTTTCCATACACGATTCGTTGCAACAGAAAATGATGCTACCTGAACACCAGATGGGAGCGACCGGAGCTCCGGATCGCGGGTCAGGTTGCCGATAATGAATGCTTTGTTGAGATACATGAGTCTACTCTACCACAAGTTCTTCAATGGATTTATCAAGCTCTTCCTCAGAAACCGGACCGGTGTTTTCTTCCTCGCGTCGGATTGGCTGCCGCTCGCGGGTCGGTGTTGGCCGCTCAGAGAGCTGTGGCGCGCGGATTCCTGCCCGAGTATTCTCTTTTACTGTCTTAAAGACAATAGAGCGTAATACAGTAGGCATTGCGCGCACCGACTCCTCGAGTACTACCACCTGCTCAGGATCCATTTCAAACTTCATCCAGCCGAAATACGCACTGTTGTAGTTTTTGAACTTTCCACCCTCGCGCACTCGCATAGTGTACGCAAGATCAAGCATTTTTGGCGCTTCCTCAGATACCGGAGTACCGTTATGTTTTGTCACAAGAGCCTTAAGTGCCGCTACTTCATCTGAGAGGTTCTCTTCCGTAACAGACGGGAGTATGTGGTACCCAAGCTCGTATACTCGCGACTCGCTTTCCTCTTGTGTGTTATGTTCTTTTTCTTCTGCCATTTTAAATACGATTGTTCTAACCCATTCCTCGGACCTATGGCCTCAGAAGTACTCCTGAGGCGAAACGGGCTTCGCAAGGGAGAGTACCACAGCCCTCCTTCTCTCGCAATTAGACTAGTAAATTAATCCCCGTCAGTGCTGAAGCGTTTCTAAGCAGTTGTTCCTTGAGCATTTCTTCATCCTCTCCTCGAATCTCCGCCATACGGGCAACAATAAGCGGAAGAAATGAGGGTTCATTACGCTTCCCACGATGCGGCACGGGAGTTGCGTAGGGAGCATCTGTCTCAGAGAGGATCAGCTCTTTCGGAGCGTTACGCAGCACGTCGTCATAATCATGGGTAAAAGTGATAATTCCGGGAAATGAAGTAGTAAACCCTATATTCCAGTACCGTTTTGCTTCCTCGAGCGTACCGGTAAAAAAGTGACTGTTCCCCCGCAGTTTGCTTCCTGCCTTTTTTGCATATCGCTCTAGCAGTACGCACGCGTCATTGTGGGCATCTCTGACGTGGAGCATGAGCGGCATATCGTGCACGAGCGCAAATTCTATCTGCTTTTCAAACTCTTCCTGCTGCCGCGCGTGCTCCTTCTCTCCCTTCCCGTGAAAGTAATCGAGGCCGCACTCCCCAACCATGACGACTTTTTCACTCTTTACTAAATCTCCGTAGAAATACGGATCAAAAGACTCTTCTGAATTGTCAGCGGGGTGCAATCCGGCTGTTGCGTACACGTCGCTGTGGAGTTCCGCAAAGGCAAGCGCATCACTTGAACGAGCGGCATCTGTGCCAATAGTGATGGCAAATATATTTTTCTCACGCATTCGTGAAAGCACCTCTTCCCGATCTGCTTCGTACTGTGGAAATGCAATGTGGCAATGTATGTCTACGTACTCGTACTTCATTATGCAAGTCGCGGAAAAAGATTTTCCGGCTTTTTATTTTCAAGCACCGCTTCTTTGATTGCCGTATTTGCCTCAGGTAGTAGTGGGTAAAGCAGCCTTCCAATACGGTAGAGTTCCTCAACCATCTCGGCGATAAGCACCTTTCCCGCTTCTGGATTACTCCTAACAAGCTTGAAGGGTTCCGTCTCTGTGATGCGCGCATCGAGTGCGCTAATGCGTTTCCATACGTGATCTGCTGCTTGATCGAAACGGAACGATTCGAGCGCACCGGTATACTCGTTTTCGAACGAACCAATAGCCGGCTTTTCAATCGGGGCATCGAGATTGTCTTGTGCCAATTTCATAATGCGCGACACAAGATTACCAAGCCCATTTACCAAATCTGCCGTATACCACTCATCAAGCCGCTCCCAAGTGATATCTGTGTCCTCAAATGGGTGCACGTGACGCAGGAGCAAAAATCGCGTCGCATCCGTGCCATAGCGTTCTACCAAATCCTTCGGTCCGATAACATTGCCGAGCGATTTGCTCATCTTCTGCCCGCCAGAGTTAATGAATCCATGATAAAAAATAGTGTCTGTTGGCTTGATATCTGCAGAGAGGAGCATTGCTTGCCACATAATTGACTGAAAACGAACCTGATCTTTGCCGGCAAGCTGGAGGGTTTTGCCATCACTCCAGAATGTTTTGAACTTTCCATCTTCTCTTGGCCAATCGAGTGTCGAGATGTAATTGGTAAGGGCATCAAACCACACGTACATTACCTGACTGTCATCTCCCGGCACAGGTACTCCCCAGCTCATGCGTTCTTTATTTCGGGAAATACTAAAGTCCTCGAGTCCATTTTTTACAAACTGTACCGCTTCTTCCCGTCGCCACTCCGGCAGAATTGCACCCTCGACAGAGAGGTATGCCAGCAGTTCGCTTTGGTAATTGCTCAGTTTAAAGAAGTAATTTTCTTCTTTTACCGTCTCCGGTTCTCTATTTGGGTGGAGCGGACATTTTCCGTTCTCTAAATCGCGCTCCGTGAGATACTTTTCGCACCCGATGCAGTAGAGTCCTTCGAACTCTCGCATTTCAATATCTCCTTTTGCATCGCACCGCTTCCAAAGCTCTTGCGCCGCTCGGCAGTGTCCTTCCTCGGTAGTGCGAATGAATCTGTCGTACGAGAGGTTGAGCGACTCACCGAGTTCAAGAAATGTCTTAGCGTAACGATCAACATACGCGTGTACGTCCTCCCCTGCCTTTTGCGCCTCATCAAAAATTTTCTGCCCGTGCTCGTCCGTCCCTGTATTGAAAAATACGTTATCTCCCACCAGCCGCCAGAAGCGCGCGAGCGTATCTGCCTGCACAAACTCAAGCGCGTGTCCGATGTGTGGCACATCATTAACATACGGAAGCGTTGTCGTGATATATCGATTTTCTGCCATGTCGCCGTACTCTACGCCTCCCCTGAGGCAGTTTCAAGTTTTCCGTTGCGTGTCCGTTGCATATCGCTCACCAACTCCTGAATAACCGCGGCCACTGGAACTGAAAGGATAATGCCCAAGAACCCGGCTAATTGCGCGCCGACAAGAAGCGCGAGAATAACAAGCAGTGGCGGCACGCCAACCACCTTTGTGACAACAAGCGGATAGATGAGATGATTTTCAAATTGCTGAATAATGATGTACAGGCCAATAACAAGGAGACCGATTGTCGCGCCGCCGTCCACAAATCCAACTATCGTTGCGGGTATTGCAGAGAGAATCGGCCCGAAGACAGGTATCAGTTCAAAGAGAGCCGCGATAAGCGCAAGGAGGAGCGCGTGTTTAACATCAAGAATAGTGAGACCGAGGTACACCAAAACGCCCACAATAAGAGCCAGGAGGAGCTGCCCCTGCATCCACAGGCCGATCTTCAATTGAGAGCGCCTCCAGAGATCCACTACATAGTCCTGATGCTTTACTGGCGTGACAACGCGAAGAAATCCATCAATGCTCGTCTCCTGCATCGCAAAGTAAAATGAGAATACGATAATAAGTACAAATGAAAGCACTCCGCCGAATACAATGTTAACGGTAGAGAAAAAGCTGTCTGACGCACTACTGAAAAGGGCACGCAAGTCCGCAATAACCTGACTTGAAGAGAATCCTTCAGCAAATGACGGATTGCCGAGAAATGTATTGTGTGTGAACGGATTAAGCGCATCGAATGCTTGCAGGTAGTGCGGCAGGGCTCCTAAAAACTTCACTGCCTCAGAGAGGATTGGCGGCAAGAAAAAGAAGAAAAGTCCAAACAGCGTACCGAAGAAAAGAAGATACACGGAAAGAACGGCGGCAACGCGCGGCACGCGCCGCTTCATAAACCACTTGGTTGCGGGCTCGATTGAAGAGGCAATGACAATCGCGGTGAGCACTACCAGCGCAAGTTCGTGGAGGTAAAACAGTAATGCCGCCCCCACAACAATGAGAATGGCGCGGATAATCGTCCCGGAATTTATCCGAATCGTAATGTTTCGCCCCTGCTCTGACATTAGCCCTATGGTAGCACTACTTGGCGGTATTGGTAATGTATGCCTGAAGTTCTACGAGCGCTACCCGCTCTTGCGTGCCTGTATCTCTATCCCGTACCGTAACCGCATTATCTTCAAGCGTTTCGAAGTCAACAGTGACGCACTGCGGCGTTCCGATCTCATCCTGCCGTCGATAGCGCTTTCCGATATTGCCGTTGTCATCAAACGAAACATTTCCAAAAACAGCCTTCAGTTGCGAGTATACGCTCTTCGCTTTCTCAACAAGTTCAGGTTTGTTTTTAAGCAATGGAAATACAGCGACACGAACCGGCGCAATTGATGGCGCGAGTTTTAGCACCGTCCGTTGTTCGCCATCGAGTTCATCTTCAGTGTATGCACTTACAAGCACCGCGAGCACCGTTCTGTCGAGCCCGAATGTAGGCTCAATAACGTGCGGGATAAACTTCTCTCCCGTTGCAGGGTCACTGTAGCGCAGATCCACACCGGAGTGCTCCATGTGATTTTTGAGGTCAAAGTCTGTCCGATACGCCAAACCGTAGAGTTCCTTTCTTCCGAACGGAAAGTCGAATTCAAAATCAATTGTTCGCTTGCTGTAGTGCGCCCTGTCCTCTTCCGGCACTTCAAGTTCGTGTAGTGCCTCTTTCGGCAAACCGATTTCTTCCATCCACTCTTCCATTGCCGCTTTCCAGCCGGTAAATGCGCTCTCCCAGTCTTCTTCTCGCACAAAATACTCGATTTCCATTTGCTCAAACTCGCGGGTGCGAAAAATAAAATCCCGCGGAGCTATTTCGTTTCGGAATGCTTTCCCTATTTGCGCGAGACCAAACGGCAGTTGTGGGTGCAGCGTGTCGAGAATATTTTTAAAATTTACAAACATTCCCTGAGCCGTTTCTGGACGCAGGTAACTCTTCGTATCCCCCTGCGAGCCTACCTGTGTCTGAAACATAAGATTGAAGTCACGCGCCTCACCAAGGACGCCGCCACACTCAGGGCAGCATTTCGCGCCTGCAAGGTGATCCTCACGGAAACGCTTCTTGCAGTTTGCACACTCGATGAGCGGGTCGGTAAATCCGGCGCCGGTGTGCCCTGATGCTTCCCACACTTTTTCATTCATTAGAATTGCCGCATCCACGCCGAACATATCAAAGCGAGTATCAACAAATTTCTTCCACCACAGATTTTTGACATTATTTTTTAACGCGACGCCGTACGGTCCGTAGTCCCATGTGCCTGCAAGCCCTCCATAGATTTCTGACCCTTGGAAGATAAAACCGCGCCTCTTTGAAAGCGCCACCAGTTTTTCCATTGTTTCTTTTTCATTCATATATTACGGAACAACAAGCGCATCAGTAGCATTAAAACCTGACTCGTTGATATTTGTTGTGAGTTCCCTTTCTGTGGCACGGATTTCAGTTTCCGTGAACCGATCATACCCGACGAGTGTTTGGGTGCCAATGAGTGCCGGCGCGTTACCAATCTGCGATGCGCTTGGCACCAGAGCAACCTGAAACAGTACTTCTCTCGGAGATGTAACACTTCCCACGCCCGCAGACACCTCGCCCAATTCCCACGTCACCGTACCTCCAACTGGGCTATATGACACATTCTCGCTCGCCGGGCTTGCAATACCTATCCATCGCATATATGACGGCAGTGTTGCAACAACTTTTGCGCCACTCACCTGATTTGAAGAGTTGGTGACAGTCCAGACAATTGTATATGTTGTCTCCTTATCTACCTGCGGTGGTATTGGCCCATTATTTGAAAGGGGGCTTGAAAAATAGAGCGCGCGAGAAGAGAGGAGGAGGTTGGAATTTATCTTTACTGTGCGGGTAACGTTCGACTCGATAGTTTCCGATACGCCGTCTTCAGAAACACGTCTTCCCGAAACGGACACTTCGAGATTGATTGTTTGATTTTTTAAATTACCTAACTGGGCGAGAGTGAGTGGTGAGAATGTAAATGACACGCGTCCGCTCTCGCCAGCCTCGAGCGTTGCCAGGCTTGCGTCGGTGTTCTCATCCCACACTATGAGATTCTGCCCAGAGAGGTACTGCCCCCGCTCCACCGAGACAGTATTTTTATCAAGCACCGAACCGATAATGCGCGCGGAAATTTTTGCATCTTCGACACGGGTTGCAAGATTATTGAGCCACGAAATATCAGCTCGAATTCGCTCACCGGTATTTGCTATGTACTCTGAAGCAGTCTCACCGTTTAGCGCTACCTCCGTGGTAATAAATGGACGAGCAATAAGGACCGGTTTGACCACTGTGACAAATGCGGTTGCCAGTTTCGTATCGTCATTTTGATCCGCCGAGCCGCCGGAAAAGCGAAATACTCGCTCTTCATTGTCCTGCCCCGACATCTTTCCAATGATGCGTACCGTTCGTTCCTCTCCCGGCTGAAGATCGCCAAGCTGCCACACGCTATTGCGTGCATCCGGCGACGGTGCGCTTGAAATGAATGAGAAACCAAACGGATACTCCGCCTCAAGCAGTGCGTCTTTGATAACCGCAGTTGCATTTGAAACGACAGTTACTGTAAATGAAATGTCTTGTCCTGATGATATTTCTTCCACACCGCGAACCGCAACACCCATTGGAGAAGATGAGAGCGTCAGCGGATATTCTTTTTCCGTAAAGAAGATGGCGTTTGAAGTCGGAATTCTATATTCAACAGTTACTTTTATGTCTTTCGGAGTATTCTCCTCACCAAAGAGCACTGCGCTGACAGTTTTTTTGATTCGCTCACCCGGCTTGACCGTCCCAATCGACTCACGGTACCGCGGAAGTTCTTTTGAAAGATTGCCAGCGACACGCGTGCCATCCGGGTACTCAATAATAAGATCAGCGAGTTGGAGCTCCACATTATTTTTATTCGCAATGCTAATTTGCAGCTGCAATTCTTCGCCGCCGGCTATAGATGTCGGCCCTTGAATTTCAATAGCAACATTGTCAGCTGACACAATATTGCTGCCGCCGAAAAAATAAAAAGCTGAGAAGCCCGCTGAGAGTATAAAAAACACCGCGGAAAAAATCAGAAAGAGCAAAAGGAAGGATCGCTTCTTCTGCGGACGAGCTTTTCGCTCTACCGGCCTCATGCGGGGACTCCACCCACGCTTTACGTCATAGTGCTGTTCGCGCAACGTACGACGCCGATACACACGCTCTTTTCCTTTGCTCCGCGAGTAGAGTCGTGCTTTCAACTCGTCAATTCGGCCTTTATCTTCCTCCATATGTAGCAGTATACCCCGTGAGATACGGAAGTTCTACGTATAAGAGAAGCTTACTGCGTGTTATCTCACGGGGCATGCAACCTGCTTTTTTACAACAGTGCTACAGCTGGCTTTCGCGAAGCGATGTGTTAATCGCCTCAACCATCTCTTTGCGTATATTCGTCACGTCCGCGACCACAGATTCAGAAAGTTCTGCCGAATCAAGCAGTGTTCCATATGGCGCCTCCTTGGCCACATAACCAAGCGTATGGAGAATGCGGAGCACAGTCACAATTTCGAAACGGTCATCTCGCTCTCCGGTGTAAGCCTCAGAGCATAGGTAAGCAATTGCGCCAAGGAGTATGTCGAAAAGCTCTTGATTTGTTTCTTCTCCTGGAACGAGGCGACGAACAAGAGAGACGATCCGTGCAAGCGCGTCCTGCCGCTCAGGCATGCGCTCCAATTCTCTGTACGCATTACTCTCAGCGACAGCTCCAGTGAGGCGCCACAGTTCTTTGCCTCGTACAAATGAAAAAGTCCCGACCGTAAAGTCGGTCAACCCGTAGCGCAGCTTTGAATTTTCTCTGCGGACGCCTCGGGCTATGGCACGGATAAGCCCGAGCTCACACGTAAAGAGCTCGACGAGCCGCTCCTGCTCTCCGACATCACTTCCGGAGAGAACCAGTCCTTTGGATTCGTATTGCCGATATGCCATTTATCGAGAGAGTACCACCACAACCTCGCTGTCCCCCACCGTTACAGGCTCGCCATCCACCCGGTCAAAAGACATTTTAGAGAGACACGCACTTTCGAGAATTTCTTCTTTCGCGTTATTGATATGTTTTTGAAGTGATTCTGGAACAAATGCTGTAAGTACCGCCCTCTCTCCTGGTGCAAACCCTCCGTTTTTCCGCGCCTGTTGTACCGTTCGGATAAAATCACGCACAAGTCCTTCTGCTCTCAATTCTTCTGAGAGCGTGGTATCAAGCCGTATATCAGCAGCCAGAGTTGAGTCCTCGATTACTTCCTTTACATTTACCTCATCTGCTATCACTTCTTTCAGTGAGTCAGAAAGCGCGGTCGTTTTGATTGTCAGAGATGCAAGCGGCTGTCGAACTTTTATTCCGGCGCTCACTCGAGCCTCAAGAGCAGAAGAAACAATGCTTCGCGCTTGTTTCATATCCGCGATAAGCTCCTCGTCCACCTTCTCTGCGACAGGCCATGAGGAGAGGTGCACGCTCTCAGGATCATTCTTTTCTCGCAATTCACGGTAGAGATACTCGGCATAGAACGGTGTGGCGGGCGCCATGACTTTCGAAAGCGTCAGTAGTGTGTACTTAAGCGTCGCAAGAGCGGCCGCACCCTCGGAGGAGCCGCTCTTCATGCGATCTCGAGAACGACGTACATACCACGTAGAGAGATCATCAATAAATTCAAGGAGGGGGCGGCTTGCCCGATCAAGCTCGTAGGCTTCCATGCCGGCAGTTGTCTCTTTGATGAGTTGCCCGAGTCGTGAAAGTATCCACCGGTCAAGGATATTCTCGGAAGTATTTTTTGCTTCCCCTGTGCTCCTTCCGTAGAGTGCGTAAAAACTGCGCACATTATCAAGCCGCGTAATTATTTTTTTCTGCACTTCATCGACCCCTTGCTCGGAAAAGTTAAGGTCCTCGCCGCGCATAATTGGAGAAGACAACAGGTAGTACCGGAGCGCATCGGCACCGTACTGGTTGACCACATCCATAAGCTCGGGGTAATTCTTCAGCCGCTTGCTCATCTTTCGTCCGTCCGCAGCCAAAACCAAACCGTTTACAATGACATTTTTATACGGTGATTTCCCGAAGAGTGCTGTCCCGAGGACGATGAGCGAATAGAACCAGCCGCGTGTCTGATCCATTCCCTCTGCGATAAAGTCGGCCGGATAACCGCGGGAGCGCTTAAAGAATCCGCTCTTCGGCTCAAATTGGCTGTTCTTGTTAAATGGATAGTGATTTTGCCCGTACGGCATTGAACCTGACTCAAACCAACAGTCAAAGACGTCTGGAATCCGTTTCAGCACGTCTCCGTCGTTGTCAACAAGTTCAACTTCATCAATGTACGGTCGGTGCAGGTCAAGCTCATACTCTTCGTTGTGCGGAAGTACAGTGAAATCAAGCGTGCGAATCTCAGCATTTCTAAATACATCATCAGACGAACTTTTGATTTCAAGACACGTATTATTTCGCGCTCCCAGAGCTACAGCAGAGAGCATCCATAAAATGTCCTCGTGCGCTACGATAAGTATTTTCTTGTTTGAGTATTTCTTCTCTATGTCATATAGAAACTCTCCGACGCGTCGCTTAACGTCCGGGACTGTCTCGCCTTTTTCTGGAGCTTTTTCAAAGCGCTCTTCAGGAGAAGAAAAAAGCGCCCAGTATTCCTCCCTACTTTTCCCATTCATCACACCGAAGTCAATTTCCCGGAGACGCATGTCCGTAATAAGCGCATCATCAGAAAGGGCAAGTCCTTCTGTAACTATGCGCGCTGTTTCCATCGCTCTTTCAAGTGGAGAGGTAATAATGCAATCCGGTTTAAATGATTTGATGTTTTCTACCGCACCACGCACCTGCTCCTTACCTTTTTCAGTAAGCGGATTTTTATCCGTAAGACCTGAACTGACAATACTGGTCGCATTGCTGACGGCTTCTCCGTGACGCATAAGGAAGTACGTGTTGCCACTTTTCTTCACATACTTCTTTATGTCTTCAACACTGCCGAGCACCACTGCTTCACCGTTCTTTTTCTCCCATACCGGAAGTGGCGCACCCCAGTACCGACGCCGACTGATTGACCAGTCGCGGGCATTTTTAAGCCAGTTGCCAAAACGTTTCTCTCCTACCTCGCTTGGAACCCAATGCACTTTCTCATTCTCTGAAACAAGCTCGTCTTTAAAGTCAGTGACTTTCACAAACCACGAGTCCATCGCGTAGTTAAGCAGTGGTGCGTCGGTTCGCCAGCAGTGCGGATAGGAGTGATTGATTATTTCTTTTTTGTAAAGCAGCCCGCGCGCTTTGAGGTTTTCGGCTATGAGCGAGTCGGTGCGCTGGTGATCCCCTTTTGGTTTTGCCTGCATTCCGCGAAAGTCACGGACAAAATCCATAAAAGTGCCGTCCTTTGCAACATGGTGCACTACCGGAATACCATTCTCTTGAGCAAGTGCCATATCTTCAGCGCCGTAAGCGGGTGCGAGGTGCACGATACCGGTTCCGTCTTCAAGGGTTACGTACGGCGCGTGGTACACCTGCCACGCTTTTTCTTTGCCTTCAATATCCGCATTTTTGAAATAATCAAATGGCGGCTGGTACGCGCGCCCCACAAGTTCGCTCCCCTGCACTTCTTCGATTATTTCCGCGCTCTCCCCAACAACATCAACGACACGCTCTTTTGCGAGAATTACAATTTCATCACCAATGCGCACCTTGGCATACGTGAAATCTTTATTAACCGCCGCTGCCATATTGCCCGGCAGTGTCCATGCAGTCGTTGTCCAAATGAGCAGTGATGTTCCTCGTTCGTCTAAGAGAGGCAATTTTACAAATACTGCTATGTCGTCAATATCTTGGTAGTTTTGGGAAACCTCAAAGTTTGAGAGCTCAGTGCCAAGCAGTGGCGAGAGGTGGAGCACCTGATAGCCTTTGTAAATAAGGCCTTTCTGGTAGAGAGAGCGGAAGACCCACCACACGCTCTCGGTATAGGAAGCGTCCATGGTTTTATAGTCATTCTCCATATCCACCCACCGCCCAATACGCGGGATGACTTCCTTCCATACATCTGCATACCGAAGCACTGCGCCTCGTGCCGCTTTATTAAACTTCCCCACTCCGTACTGTTCGATCTCGGCTTTTGTTTTAAAACCAAGCTCGTCTTCAACGTGTGTCTCAAGCGGAAGCCCATGGCAGTCCCACCCCCACCGACGAGATACCCTATGGCCACGCATTGTTTGATATCGAGGAATAGCATCCTTAATAGTGCTTGCGAGCATGTGTCCGTGATGCGGAATACCGGTTGCAAACGGCGGGCCATCGTAAAATACAAACTCGCCTTTCGGCGCGTCCTTTCTTTCAGTCTTTTTAAATATGTCATTCTCTCGCCAAAACGAGAGTATTTCCTCCTCGCGAAGGGAGATTGTACTTTTCCCTTTCTCTATGTTGTCTTTTTCTGATTGAGTCCCCATTGTTTCGGCATATATCTCCTCATATAACTCGGCTCGGAAATGCTCGAGCTTAGAGCTCGGCATTTCTCTCGCATAACGCTCGCTTATATTGCTTTGCTATATAAGCTCCTCGGCTCGGAAATGCTCGAGCTTAGAGCTCGGCATTTCTCTCGCTCTACGTCGCTTATAATAACACTGATGAAATCAAAACAAAGCGACCCCAGAGGGGTCGCAAGCCATGCTGTTATTCCATCGTCTCTATTCTGATTCGATGAAGTGGAGACTGTTGGAATGCTTTTGTTGTGATACTGGCAAGCTCTGCGGGCGAATTGGCGACCTCAGCTTCTCCGTATCCCAAAGAAAACGAAGGGATTACTTTCACCGGGTATCCAATTTCTTTCATTGCCAAGCTGACATCAACCTCATCGCAACACTCAAAGCCAGCGGTCATCTCTAGTCCCCCGAGCGTTTTTCCTAAGCAAGCAGTGTAGCAAGCTCCCATAAAAATGAAAAGTGTCAGGTGCTACATCCGCTCCGGTGCTTCAATACCTAAAAGCCAAAGACCATTCTTAAGCACCACTGCAGTGGCGCTTGCGAGCGCCAGTTTGTGCGCTTGCCCAAGCGTACCATCAAGAATTTTCCCCTTCCCGTACCAGGAGTTAAAAGCGCTTGCAACTTCTGCAAGATATGTCGCGAGATGGTGTGGCTCGCGCTCCTTTGCTGCGCGTTTTGCCACTCCAGCAAAACGATAGAGGAGACGTTCAATATCTGTTTTCTCAGCTGTATCCATAACCTCAACTGTCGCACCCCCCGCATTACTTAAGAGTGCCTGTATGCGTGCGTATGTGTATTGCAAGTATGGCCCGGTGTCCCCCTCGAAACGTGTTGCCTGCTCTTTGTCGTACACTATGTCCTTCCCTGTGGCTTGACGAAGAATAATGTATTTCACCGCAGAGAGCGCGATTTGCTCCGCGATCGTCTCGTCTTTATCCCCCATTCGCGTGAGCACTGTATCTTTCACTTCTTCAAGAAACGCTTCTGCGGCAATAACATCGCCGGTTCGCGATGACATCTTTCCGCTTGGCAGTCGCATCATGCCGTGGGTAATATGCTCAATCTTCTCAGCGCTTTCGGGAGCAACTCTCCGTAGAGCCGCACGCATGACTTTGAAATACTCTGCTTGTTCGGATGCGGTAATGGTAATTGAAGTATCAAAATCCCACTTTTTTTCTTTTAGCTGTGTCAGCCCGAGGTCTTTAGTCTCATATGTCGGTATGCCGCGTGCAGTGATAAATACGCGCGTATGAAGACCGTCCTGCTCTCCCCGGTAAATTACTGCTCCGTCGCTTTCCTCAAATACATCGAGGTGGCTTTTTACCATTTCTTTACCGATTGGCGTACTCTCGGATTCAAAAAAGTAAAAATCGAATTTGGTTCCGAGTATTTTGTATATCTCTTCAAAGTGCGCAAGCGATACCGCTCTCCCTTTCCTGTACAGTTCTTGCACAGTCTCATCCTCTCCGGAATACACAGCTCTGTTTATTGCATCAATTTCATTTTTTGCGGTGCTGTCTTCTTTATATCTTTGCGCCCCGAGCGCGTACGCCGTGCCAAGTATTTTTGTATCCGTTGGCTCAACGCCCATGTGCTTTAAACCCCAAATCGCTTGCGCGACATGCAGACCGACATCTCCTTGGTAATTGGCCCGTTTTACCTCTGCGCCGCTCCACTGAATTATGCGCGCAATACTTTCTCCAATAGTATTGCTCATTAAGTGTCCAATATGGAATTCTTTAAACGGATTTGGATCGGTATACTCGACCATCACTTTCCTGCCTTCCCCACTTTTTCCTTTACCGTAAGAATCCTGTTCTTGAAGTGCGTGCTGTATCTCAGTATGTAAAAACGTTTTCGAGAGAGTAACGTTGATATATCCCGCACCAGCCACGGTAACTGCTTCAATGTTTTCATTCTTCTCAATTCGAGCGGCAATCCGCTCAGCCACGGCACGCGGTGCCTCTTTTTCTTTTTGCGCAAGAGAAAGAGCTATGGGGCTTGCATAATCCCCGTGTGCTATGTCAACCGGATGCTCCAGCGGCACTTCATCAGCCGAAACACCGGCCGCATCCGCTATCAGTTTTCTGAGCGTCTCTTGTATCATTATTCGCTATCGTATCGTAGCCACCCACGCTTGACTAGCGGACTGCTTGAATGAGCTCAACTTCTGCTTTAGTATCACGCGAGACAACAAAATCTCGTCTGCCGATAAGCGCTCCTCTGTCAGTCTTCACCGAACACCGCCATCGCCCGTCGGTGAGTACTCCGTTTTCAGAGAACCCTCTGAACCCCTCGTCACGCCCTCCGATGATGCCAAATGATATGCGCGACCTCTCTACCCACTTTTCCTCTTCTTCATCGTAATATTCCCAGACGTGGTAAATCGGAGTTGTTAGCCGCGCCGGAGCAAAAACAGAGCTGAAGCAGTACGCCTTTTCTGAAACCTTTCTGTGGAATACGCGGTCAGAACTTTTGAAAAACTCAAACCACTTTGGTTTTTCAAATGAGACCGTATAGTTCCCTGACGGATTTCGTTCAACAAAGTGGTAAATGCCGATATCGCGAAGCGCCAGCGGTACCGGCGGAATGAGGTGCGTGAAGTACAGGATGTTAAATAACACAAGAATTGTTGCTACCCATGCTGTGATGGTGCTCTTTGACGCCGCAACAACCTTCGGCGCCAAAAAGTGAAGCCACACGACAAAACCAGCAATAAATATCACCGAGAGGAATCCGCTGGCAAGAAACACGCCCGCGCCCATCTCGCGCAGTGCAACCGGAAGCGAGAGGATAAGGTACGAGAGCAAGAGTACATAAAAAATGATAATACGGAATGTTGTCTTGCCGTATCGGTCGCGCAGAAATTCATTTCCGATAAGGAGCGCCGCGAGGAAAAGCAAAAACGGCCAATTCCCCACGAGCGTGCCTGAGACACCGTAGAGCACGAAGAGTCCGCTTGAGAGGTTACCAATGGCAAACTGGAATATGAGTACAATTGGCAGTCGTGACGTGCTCCCCCGTTCGCGGTGCCGCGTAAGCAGTCCGATACACACGCCAGCTACCGTGAGGTAGAAAAGTATAACCGCATTATCAAATAGCTGGTCGGGACGACCGAGCGTCAGCGAGTCCCAGAGGAACCCCGCAATAAGCGCGACTGTCGGCAAGTGCCGGCGGTGCAATTTGGCGTATGCGTAAAGACTCTTAAATTTCTCTGTCATTACCCTGCAGTATACATAAAAAAGAGCGACCCATTGATGGGTCGCGGGAAATGTCTATTGTCGCTTAGTGGTGAAACTGAGGAGATAATCCAAAACCTCTTTGTATACCTCTTCGGGTGCTTTGTTCCCGTCGAAGTGCACGCTGCTACATTTACTCATAAATGTGCGGAATCCTTCCTGAACTCGCAGATGGAAAGCAAGCTGTCGCTCATCAAAATGGTTGTTTTTTTCATCTCTCTGAAAAGCACGCCTTCTCATGCCAACGTGCGGATCCACATCAATCCAGATATATACATCTGGCTCACACCCACGAAGGTAGTGGTTACGCACAACCCAGAACAAATCCTCAAGCTGTTTTTCTTCTTGACCGAAAATTTGATACGCGTATGTGGAAGAATCAAAACGATCTGAAACGACAAGGATTCCCTTCTCACAAAGACGAGAGATAGTGTTAACGACATGGTCTCGTCTCGCTGCCCAAAAAAGAGCGAACATTGTTTCCGCGTCCGCATTTCTGGCCTCCGCTTTGTTTAGAATAAGTGAACGGATTTCTTCAGCGTATCGAGAACCGCCAGGCTCCCTCGTATCGTGAAAGAGAATGTTTCTTTGCTTGAACTCTGCCTCGAGTTGTTTTATTAATGTGGTTTTTCCTGCACCATCACCACCGTCAATAACGACAAACTTGCCTTTTGACATCACTGTCTCCTTTGTTCATCTATTTCTTCTGCGGTAGTTGTACCGAATAAGAGCGACCCGGCAATTGCCGGGTCGTATTTCATGTAGTTTTGAATTGCTTTGCCAATCGCGGACCCGATTGAATGCCGTAGTTAGGACTTCCGGCATCGTAGTGCGTGTCAGGTTCAACCAGCATCCGCTCAAAGCGGATTTTAGCAATTGGTTGTCGCAACCGAACGATCATATCTTCATGCGGTCTCACCTCAAGGGTAAGTGGTCGCCCTTTTCCTTTCCCCTCTTTGCCATATCCCCACCCTGGGTCGATAAATCCAGCATAGTGCACTCGGAACTCGCCAGCTCTATCATCCATTGGACGCATTTCGCACGCCAGATGTGGGGGTACTCTTACAAATTCAGCAGTTGAGAGTATGTAGAACCGCCCCTTCTTAAGATGCAGATACCCACCGTCACACCTGACAGGACGGAAGAATTGCTCCGCATTGTAGAAATGCTGTCTCCCGAGATCGAGCGGCTCACTCGGAGATGTGCACTCCCACCCAACAGGATTGCTCGTTAAGTCCGCAGTGAGAATTATTGAGCCATCCTGGTCGGTTATTTCCAAGTCTGAGTACGAAAGACGCTCTCCGTGCGACGTGTAGAGGAGCTTACCCTTCTCAAACTCTATTTGAAGCTCTAATTCGGAGAGGCGCGTATCTCCTGTAAATAGACGGAGTTGTGTGAGAGGTGAACCAGAATGCACACGGATTGGAAATGAGCGCGGAACAATGAGCGCCCAAAGTTTCCCGCTGTGCCCTTCCGGCACTTTGTCGAATCGGGGCATCCGATCGACAAGCAGTCGAGCGTGGACATCAAGGCGCCCAGTGGTACTTTTTGGATTTGAATATCCATACACACCACGAGAGAGACTTACTTTTTCATTCAGTCGTGCGAGGTACACGACATCACGCTCGAGAGAATTCGCCAAATTATGACGCTCAGCACCAACTTCATTGACTAGCTCTTCAATCGTCTCACTTGGATCAGGTTGTACAGTCCCAGGCATCCGAAACATCGTAGAAGAGAGAGTGAGATCAAGAGAAGAGGGCTGTAAGTGTTCAGCGTTCGCTCCTTTAATCTGACTTCCCAGCATGTCAGCGAGAATCTGGCGAGGTACTGCCCCTTTATGATTGGGCATGATGCCCTCCTTTTAGTGTTCTTTCCTGCCCTTTCTTAACACATAGAACGAAGACCGGCTAGCATTGCGTGTCGCTTAATTCTTGGTAGGCTCACTGTGGACTGCATTCTGAAAAGGAGAAGGGCAATGACAGTAAGCAGAGAGCAGCGCGCAGAAATGCGTGCCGCGTCGGAAGTTTCGCACACAACGAAGCGACCGACGGTATCCGCACTCGAGCGAATTTTGCATAGCCCCATTGAACTGCTCGATCATGGGCTTTTGCGTGTTATCGACTACATGGGAGATGACACTTCAATTGTACAGGCAGCGCGCGTTTCGTACGGTATAGGAACGAAGAATGTTCGCAATGATCGCGGGCTCATTCGCTACCTGATGCGCCACCGCCACACGACTCCGTTTGAGATGTGTGAAATTAAATTTCACGTCAAGCTTCCAGTATTTGTTGCTCGTCAATGGATTCGCCACCGAACGGCAAATGTAAACGAATACTCGGCTCGGTATTCGATACTCGACCGAGAATTCTACATTCCGAAGCAGGAACATCTTGCCACTCAGTCAAAGAGTAACCGCCAAGGTCGCGGTGTTGTTCTGGAAGGCGAAGAAGCAGAGCGCGTGCTTCAAATCCTAAAGGATGACGCCTTCACTGCATACGATCACTATGTCGAAATGCTAAATGAAGACGAAGACGGTGAGCCGCTCGATCCGAACAGAGACGGACTTGCGAGAGAACTCGCCCGAATGAACTTGCCACTAAACATCTATACACAGTGGTACTGGAAAACCGATCTGCACAACCTCTTTCACTTTCTTTCCCTTCGCGCAGACCCACATGCACAGTACGAAATTCGTGTCTACGCTGAGTATATGCTCGAAATTGTAGAGAAATGGGTTCCGATTGCCTGTGAAGCTTTCAGAGACTATCGCCTCGGCGCTGTTACTTTTTCAAGTCAGGTTGTCGAAGCGCTCCGGAAAAGCTTGGACATTGGAGCTTTTGAAGCAGCGCTCGATGGCCTTTCAGAACGAGAGGTCACAGAAGTGCTTACGATACTCAAGACTCAATAAAAAACGGCGACTCTCACGAGTCGCCATTTTCTTTTTCATTACTTCGCTTCCACCCCCACATAAATCCCTTCGGGGATTTTGCGCGGGCCCGCCTCGGCGTATCAGCCTCCGGCCGGTGGAAGTTTCTTATTTCACTTCCACCCCCATCGAGCGAGCGGTACCTTCGATAATTTTACTTGCCTGCTCGATATCGTTGGTATTGAGGTCTGGCATCTTCTCCTTGGCCACCTGACGTACTTGCTCTTTCGTAATCGTGCCTGCTTTTGAGACGAGATTCTTTCCAGAACCCTTTGGTTTGCCAAGCGCTTTGAGAAGTAGTCGGGATGCCGGCGGCTTCTTCATTATGAAGTCAAAACTACGGTCATCGTAGACAGTAAGCTCAACCGGGATAATGTCTCCGCTAAGCTCGCGGGTCTTTTCATTGAATTGATTGACAAAATCTCCGATGTTGATTCCCGCCGGACCAAGCACGGTTCCAATAGGAGGAGCCGGCGTTGCTTTGCCTGCTGGAATCTGTAATTTAATTTTTCGTACTAATTTCTTTGCCATATGTGTAGCGCTATCCTACCTAGATTTTCTTAACCTGCAAGAAGTCGAGCTCAACCGGCGTTTCGCGCCCAAACATTGGGACGAGCACCTTCACCTTGCCTCGCTCTTCGTCTATCTCTCCAACCTTACCCTCAAGCTCCTTAAACGGACCGTCAACAATAGTTACCGGATCCCCGAGCGCTAAATCAATGGTGTGCTTGGCAGTATCTGACTGCATGCGCGCGAAGAGCGCGTCTACTTCTTTCTGTTCAAGTGGCACCGGTTGTGTTCCAGAGCCCACAAAACCAGTAACGCGAGGGGTGTTGCGAACCACGTACCACGAATCCTCAGTTACTATCATGTCCACCAAAACGTAGCCTGGGTATACCTTCTCCGCTTCCTCAACGCGCTTCCCGCCCTTCACTTTTATTTTCTTCTCAGTTGGAACAATAACATTGAAAATACGATCCTCCATACCAAGAGAATCGATACGCTGTTTAAGGTTGCGTGCCACTGCATTCTCATACCCGGCGTAAGTGTGAATGGCATACCAGTGCCGCTCTTTGCTCTCAATGTGCTGACTCATACTGATTAAATGAAAAGTGAAATTCCTTTAGTAAAGAAGAAGTCAAAGACGCCGAGGTAAATCGCCGTGAGGATAGAAATTGCAATAACAAGCGCCGTAAAGACGATAGTCTGCTTCTGGGTCGGCCACGAAACGTGCCGGAGCTCGCCCCGCGTGTCCCTTAAATACTGTATGAATTTGCTCATATATTTCTCTCCTAAGAAAAAACCCCTCCCGGGGTATAAAAGAATAGTACTGCATTGACCCAAAAAGGTCAAATGCCCCCGAAAGTGGGGGCATTTGAAGTGAGTGGGTTCGCTTTAGCGAATCTCGTAGGTGATGTACACCTCAGAAGAGATGCGATTCTCTCCGGTTGGAATGTTAGGAGACACCTTTCCGTCTGCACCACCCATCCCGTAAACCGCAGAGTCGTATGCGGCCTCATATCGAGGGTAGTAGCCATTGTTCTCACTGAAGGAGACAATGCGTCCGAGGCGTACGCCAAGGTCGTCTGAGAGCTGTTTTGCCTTTGCTCGCGCATCAGCGATAGCCTTTGCTCGCGCTTCTGCCTGAAGCGTTTCTTCATCATCTATCGTGAACGAAAGACCTGAGATGTTCTCAACACCAATCTCTCCAATTCCCGAGAGAAGTGTACCAGCAATCTTCGTGTCTCGTACCTTTACTTGGACGTTTTGACTGACCTCAAAACCAGCAAGTGTTCGCTCCCCCTGCGGACATGGGTAGGTAATGCACTGAATTTGTGGGTACTCGTATCGAGGGTAGACATTGTACCCAACTGTTTTAATATCATTTTCTTCTACGCCATTCTCTTTAAGGTACTCAATTGCGGCGTTTGAAAGTCGAGCAGCTTCGTCTTGCGCTGCTGATGCGGTGGGCTTCTCAACGATGACTGAGAAAGAAAAAGTTGCAATGTCAGGCACCGCAAAGACCTCTCCCGAGCCGGTCAGAGAAATAGTATTTTGTACCGGCGACTCATCGCCAATGTAACGCCACCCAATAACCCCAGCAACAGCTTGCACTGCAAGAAAGAGCGCGAGCAGACCAAGCACCATGAGTGTCGCTGTGCGCACTTTCCTATCGCCCATAAGGCGTGATGTTTCTGTATCCATAAACAATAACTAGAAATTTATAAGTAAACCCATTCTACCACGGGTACCCTAAAAGACGTGCCTGTACTGCGTTTCTTACAAGTGTTGCAAAATAGCGTCGTATTCAAGAAATCCAAAGAATTCAAATCCCCATGTGATGAGAAGATTGAAATTTCCGGTGAGTAGAAGCACTCCGAGGAAGATAAGAAATACGCCGCCTATAACCGATACCCACTTCAAATACCGAGAAATAACCGTGATGTACGCCGCTGCGTGCGAGAAACTTGCCGCAACAAGCAGAAACGGTATCGCAAGGCCAAATGAAAATACCAAAAGGAGCAGTGCCCCCTCCAGCACTGTCGCCGAGGTTGACGCGAGAAGCAGAATCGATCCGAGAACCGGTCCAATGCACGGGCTCCACCCAAATGCGAATGCGCCTCCAATAAGAAATGAGCTTGAGGGTTTGCCAACGGTAAGCCACCTTGGTGTGCGGACGCGCCTCTCACTTTGCAAAAACGGAATCCTCAACACGCCGAGCATGAAGAGCCCGAAGAGGATTACGAACAGCCCGCCGATTCGCGTCATCCATATGCGCACCTCTGCAAGATTCTGCCCGATAAATCCTGCCGCGCTGCCAAAGACGACAAAAATAGCAGTGAAGCCGAGGATGAAGAAGAGGCCGTTTAAGAAAATCCTTCTCCGCACCCACGCTCGCTTGCTTGGGTCATTTACGTCTGCCTGCGGAACTCCACTAATGAATGCGAGGTACCCTGGCACAAGCGGCAGCGTGCACGGTGCGAGAAATGTAAGTAGTCCCGCAAAGAACGCTGAGAAAATGAGTGTAAGCGATACCATTGTTTTACTGAGCCGATTCTACAATTGCTTTTACCTGCTCGTATGGAAGTGCGCCCGAAAACGGAAATGTTTCTCCATCCTTATTCATAACCACAACGAACGGAGTTCCCTGTCCGCCAGCTGTTACCGCTTCCTCGAAGTCTTCTTGTACAAGCGCCACAGTGGCATTGCTCTCAGTGCATGCTGTGTACTGCTGTTCGGTCAAGCCAAGCGACCGTGCCGTTTGTTCAAAGAATGCCGGAGAGAATTTATCCTGATTTGCAAAAAGCGTATCGGCAAAACTCCAAAAAGCATCGTTGCCGGCAAACCGCGCGACACACTCACTTACCACCGAGCCGGGGAGCGCACCAGCGTGAAGCGACGTGAGCGGGAAATGCCGGTACACCCAGTTCACTTCCCCGTTTGATTCAGAAACTATTTGTTTCAGCGTGCTGTGTATAACTTGGCAGAACGGACACTCGAAGTCTGAGAACTCAATAATAGAGACTTGCGCGTCCGGATTGCCGAATACATGGTCGTCGTCATTGAGCGGGCGGACATTCTCAGCAGAGGCAGAGTTGCCATTGCCGAATCCCTCTGGCCCCCCACCGGAGGAGTTACTGAGAGAGACATACACCGACGCAGCAATAAGGGCACCGGCTACAATAATGGCTCCAGGAATAAGGTACGGATTGTTTTTATTTTGATTTGTTTCGTTTTCCATTGCCCGATTATGCCATAGAAACTGTCTCCTTCGCAGGCCGCTCCTTTTTCCGTTGAAAGTGGATAAAGAAAATGGCGATTATTGCCCCAATCATATTAAAGACGAGGTCAAGCCCAGTGTTTGCGTACCCACCAACGCCAGTATTTGAAAATGAAAGTACTGCAATAAACTCAACTATCTCATTGAGCGCGCCGAGTCCCATCGCTCCGGCAATGATGAGCGGGTATACCACTTTCCAGTTGGTGCGCTCATTGAGGTACGGCCGGAGCAGGTGGTGGACAACGAGCGTGGAGACACCGAAGCCGAATGCGTGTACAAATTGGTCAAATTTCAGAATAAAAAAATCACCCCCGCCGTCATAGAGTGGAAGAATGCGGTACGCATAGAGTACAGAGTCGCCAACAGGAATACCACCTCCCATAACGTGAAGCAGTCCCCAGAGAGAAAGCCCCCAGAGAATTGTATTGGTGAAGTGTGAGCGGTGAAGCGTAATCGCAATGAGCCCAAAGAAGAAAATCATTACCGCTATGTACCAAAGAAATTCGTAACTCTGTATAGAGAGGTAATAAATGGCAAAACCAAGAATATAGAGAGCGTTAAAGAGAAAGAGTATCCACTGAGCGCGTGTTAATGCCATACTACTGTGCTATGTGTTCAACGTACCTGTCAGGAAGCGGGATGTTGAAATGAAAAATTGTATTGAGTCCCCAAAAGAGGAGCGCCGCAATAATAGTAGTACCAATTGCAAATCCGACACCTGAGATGACTCCATTAAAGAGCTGGCCGCGAAATGAATAAATTTTTCGCATCCGTGCCTCGAGTCTATCTATTGAGTTTTGAAGTGAATCTGAGCTCACAAATCAATTGTACTGTATTTTTGGGTGGCTGACAGGATTTGAACCTGCGACCGCCCGGACCACAACCGGGAGCTCTACCGCTGAGCTACAGCCACCATCTCTTTCAATTGACTCATTCACATGAATGAGTCAATTGAAATGGCTTATGTAAGCCATTTTTCAAACTATTCGTATTTTGGAGACTCTTCACTTATACCAGATTTATGGTTGCTTAGTCGAGCGAGCGCATAGAGTAACGAGGAGAGGCGGTTGAGGTAGGCGCGGCTCCACTCTCCTATCTCCCGCTTGTTACACTCAACAACCGCAACCACTCTACGCTCCGCGCGCCGCGCAAGGGTGCGCGCCACATCAAATTGTGCCGCGAGTTCTGTCCCCCCTGAGATAAAAAATGTCGTAATCGGCGGGAGCTCTTTCTCCGCGTCATATATGTAGGCCTCGCACTCGCGAAGCTTCTCCTTTGCAATTGTTTTCTCTGCCCCTACGAGCTCTGCCTGAATGGTGAAAAGATTTTCTTGTATGTCGTGCACTACTTTTCCAAACGCTCTTCCTGAAATTGTAAAAGAGTGCTTCTCGCTTTCAACCTTAGAGAGTCCGAGAAACGAATTAAGCTCATCGAGCGTTCCGAGCGCTTCTGAAATAGCTGAGGCTTTTGAAATTCTCTCACCTGGCTTTGAGTCAAAGGTTTTTGTGGTGCCGTCATCACCTTTTCCGGTAAAGAGGGTCATTAGTGATGATCTTGTGTGGCAAAAGCCACTTTAATACCAAGTGCTAGCAGTGCTACACCCATTACTTTTGCTAGGTAATAATGGAATCGAGCAAAAGCACCCTTTGCTATCCCTGTCGTAAAGAGAATCGACAGGGTGATAAACCACGCAAGAACAATAAGCGCGACTTCCGCACCATACACCCCCTGTAGGTATAGTGGTGTTTGCGGACCAATAATTTGTGTAAAAATGCTTAAGAAGAAAAGTGTTGCTTTTGGATTTAGTGCATTTGTGAGAAAACCATCGCGAAATGCATTCCAGTCAGAAATAGTGACCGACTCACCGTCTCCCTCTGCGGCTTCCATACTTCCTCGCTTCGTTCGAAGCAATTGGATACCGAGATACAGTAAGTATGCGGCACCGAGGTATTTGATAATTGAGAAGAGAAAAATTGATTGAGAAATGATAAGCGCAATGCCGAGCACAGTATATGTAACATGTACAAAAATACCTGCAGAAACTCCAAGAGATGTGAACAGGCCTGCTCTACGAGAGCCAAAGATACTGTTTTTTAAAACGACAGCAAAATCTGGTCCAGGGCTCATTGCTGCCAAGAGACTTATGCTTCCAATGGTTAGGAGTCCTAAAGATATATCCATATTCTTTTTTAATTCTATCTAATAAAATTCATATCGAAAAACTTGAATCTTTAATTGTGCCCAGGACTGGACTTGAACCAGCACACCCATACGGGCACACCCCCCTCAAGGGTGCATGTCTACCAATTTCATCACCTGGGCTTACAATTCCTCACCAACTGTACGCAATGCCACTATAATTTTCAAGCGCTTCCGGGAAAGACACGTTACTTTCTTTTTAGGATACATTTTCCTGAGCACTTTCAGGGATTCTTTTTTGGCATATTTTAATTGGTACACACTCTTTTTGGGATCGTTTGAAACATATCCTTTAATGTCTAGTTTTTTCTCAATCTCAGAACGTAGCCACTCAATATGTCTTGAACTAGCAGAAGTAAAAGCTGTGTAGAACATAAAACTAGACTTCCACCTTTTGTCCCAATACGAGTAGAAGGAGCCATCTCCATCGTGGTGCCCTCGAAGAAAATCAAAGAAATATATATCAGGAATACTCACAGCACCAATAGTTTTTGTCTTTGCGGGAGTAAGCCCGATGCTGAGCAAAAAACGATATAGGACAACATCACTAAACTGCACACGTGCATGCTTTGCGCCGGTAAACCCTGATTTTTTGTATGAAATTGGAGCCTTTAAACTAAGGCATTTTTTAAAATTATGTAGTTGCTCTAAATCAGCCGAGGTAAGGTCGATATGTCTTCCATCATTAGACAAGCACCCATCAGTAACAAGAAGTCCAATGGCATACGCAACATCAGAAGACCACTCTATGGGTGTTTTTCGTTGACTTTGTTTTCTTATCACCTCTCCCCCGCTCATTCACACTATAATACCTCAACTACATAGCGTATACCATTTATTTTTGAACAAAAAATACACTGTTGTTGTGTGCAGGATGTTTTACTCTTTTTTGTCTGATCCCTCTACCTCCCCTGTCTGCGCAGACGGGTCTGCAGGGGTGGTTTCCTCCTCCGTCTTCTCCTCTTGTTTTTCTTCTACTACCTCTTCTGGTGCCTTTGCTTTTTCTTCAGCCGCTTTCGCTGCTGCTTCTTCCTCAGCCTTCTGCGCCGCAACTTTTTCTTCCATATCTGAGCCGGTTGAAAGCGACACATCGCTCATTCGGCGCATCTGCCGCTTAATTTCGCGAGCAACCTTATCTCGGATGTGGTAGAGCTTCGCCCGGCGCACTTTTGAGCGCTTCACAATTTCAATCTTATCAATACTTGGTGAATAGAGCGGGAAAATTTTCTCAATTCCCACTCCGCTTGAAACCCTGCGCACGGTAAATGTCGCGCCTGGCTCAGAGCCGTGCTTTCGTGCGAGTACGAGCCCCTCAAAAGCCTGAAGGCGGGTCTTGCCCTTCTCTTCAATCTTTTGCCACACGCGCACCGTATCCCCCGCTTTAATACCGAGGCTTTTGCGTGCTTCTATATTTACTGGTGAAATGACTGCTGTTTCCATATATATATCTTTCGGCGTATTGTGCCGATAACGCGAGCAACTGTACCACAGGAGCTTTTACTCTTCAATACCAAGACTATTGAGTGCCCTGACAAAGTCACCGGGCAGTGGTGCCGCAAATACTTTCTCTTCGCCGCTTGGAAGTGTGAGAGATACGGAATGCGCATGAAGTGCCGGCCTTCCAAAGCCAAGTAGGCACTGTTTTTTAGGGGCGTATATGTGATCGCATATAATCGGATGGTGTAGTGCCTTCATGTGCACACGGATTTGGTGCGTCCTGCCTGTTTTTGGCGACGCTTCCATATAGGAAAGCGCTTCGCCGCTCTCAGGATCCACCTTTCTCGCAAGTACGTTCCACTCTGTAATTGCGGCGCGAAGGTTTCCGCTTTTTCCAAATTGCGCGGACCACTTTCTCGGCTTTGTTTTGGTCCGACCGATTTCTGCTTCAATTATTCCTTCATCTGCTTTCGGTTGTCCGTACACGAATAAGCGATACTTTTTTACAATACTTCTCTCTTGAAACTGACGCTTAATGAATGCGTGTGCCTTCTGGTTTTTGACCAGTATCATGACGCCTGATGTGCTTCGATCAAGTCGGTGCACGATACCGGGACGGGGGACAATTTCACCTTGCGGACTTTTCCAGTCTTCCCCGACCCCCTCCATTTCAGGGTAATGCGCTCGGACCCAGTCAACCACCGACGGCTCGGCGTTTCGTCCGTCAAAGTGCACAATGAGCCCTGCGGGCTTGTTAATAATCACTACATCGTGGTTCTCGAACAGAATTTCTATTGCTTCTTTTTTTATAGTTCCCGCCGCTTCCATACCTAGTACATAATTTGAAAATATGCCAAATCCTCTGACAAATCATCCCGCCACTCTAAATCAATACCCGAAACCGTAGCAAGGAACGGCCCCTTCCAGAGATGCTCAATGAGAGAGTCGAGTTTTACTCGCGGTCCTTGCGCCACCACCTCAACCTTCCCTCCCTCACTGTTGCGGACAAAGCCGCGCAGTGCGAGCGTGCGCGCTTTGCGGTACACAAAGTCTCGGTACAGTACGCCCTGCACTTTACCTGAGACAATGGCTCTGAATCCTTCCATAAAAGAAGAGTACACAATTTGCCAAACCCTTGCATTCGTCTGGAAAAATGAGAATCTATATATTGTCGAGGGCGATTAGCTCAGTTGGTTAGAGCAACCCGTTTACACCGGGTAGGCCGGGGGTTCGAATCCCTCATCGCCCACAATACAAAAACATCCCTGTATGTTTTTCTGGCATTGTGCCCTCGCCAGGATTCGAACCTGGATCAGCGGCTTAGAAGACCGCGGCTCTATCCATTGAGCTACGAAGGCAACGCTTCTCCTCTTT